>Ga0302268_1000369_pt1 | contig 28276 bp, 18 predicted proteins | sample III_Bog_E2_1_FD_194554 | JGI IMG/M metagenome (GOLD analysis project Ga0302268, IMG submission 194554) | Peat permafrost microbial communities from Stordalen Mire near Abisko, Sweden - III_Bog_E2_1 | ecosystem: Environmental > Terrestrial > Soil > Wetlands > Peat | place: Sweden: Abisko... | reverse complement strand
AGTTTTGTCATTGGAGATACCCGATCATTTAGTCCCTACATTGGTGGTGGAATTGCTACTCAAGTCAAAGTTCCTATTGAACTGAAATCTCATGATCTATAAAAAAGTTTGAGATATCCCTACCCTCCTGAATCCAAAGAAATGCCTATTGCTAATTGGGGTAAATTTGGAGTTCCTGAACAACTACATATTGTGCTTAATTCACTCTATTTCTTCTATTCGAAGCATCACCGTATTCCCAGACCTCTCAATATTGACGATGCTGCTGAACTTCAAAAAATTGTAAAATAGTATTAGAGTGGAAAGATGTAGATTGAAGGAGAAGATTTTAAGGTGGAATTAGTTGATTAAAAATTAGTTTAAAATGTTGCTTTATACGCGGATACTCAAATTTCACCATGTAACTCGTTTTGGGGAGGCATCATCACCCAATAAATCGTGAAATTAACAGGAAAGTATACCCCTCTTCGTCAATGGCTGCACCACTAATTCTTTTAAGTGCTTCCTGATGGTCCAGTGGCCAGAAGCATAGTCAATAACAGGTATCATGACTATCATGTGATTTTTGGAGATGAGTTTGTCAAAAAAGCCAGCCACTGTAGTTCATTTGTGGTTGGAGCTGGCGCCTTAGGATGTGAGTTTATCAAAATGTTTGCTCTGATGGGTTTGAGTACTCAGGCAGGCAAGATAACTGTAGCTGATGACGACAATATTAAAATCAGCAACTTAAACAGGCAATTTTTATTCAGAAAGAATCATATAGGCAAGAATAAAAGCGAAATTGCCTGTGAAGCTGGAAGAAACATCAACAGAGACGTCTGTTTCTAGTCAATTAAATTACGAGTCAGTCAAGAGAATTAAATTGTTTTTAATTAAGATTTCTGGACAAATCTTGAATTTATAGTCACTGCAGTTGATAATATTAAAGCCAGATTGTACATAGATGGACAGTGCGTCTGGTTTGAAAAACCTTTGTTCGAAAGTGGAACTCTTGGCACCAAATGTCATTCTCAAATAATTATTCCTCATGCCACTATCAGCTATACTGATATTATTGATCCTCCAGAATAAAGCATTTCTCTTGACGTTCTAAAAACTACCCCCTATAAAATCGAGCATACTATTGAATGGGCTAAGAATTACTTCGAGTAAATCTTTGCTTAATCTTCTCGCAATTTGGTCAATTTCTTCGACAATAAATAGTCTTTGCTCTCATAATTGAAAAAAAATTACCGATATAATCTCTTTATTTTGCGAAATAAACTTGAGTCTATAAAAAAACTTTATCATGCTCATAGTCTAGAATCTTATGAGGTTTGCGTTGAATTGGTAGTCGCTTTTTTCCAAGATGTGTTTAATCATCAAATTAAGCAGCTTCTATATGAATATCCTGCCAATTATATCTGTAAACAAACAAATAAGCTGTTTTGGAGTGGACATAAGAGAGTACCTACCCCTCTTGAACTTAATGTGAAAGATCCCATTCATGCTGAGTTTATACAAGCAGGAGCCAATATTTACGCAACAATGTTTGGCATCCCCAAAGAGAAGGATCAAAGCAAAGTCATTGAAATTGTCAAAAAGGTGAAATTAGCCGAATTTGTTAAAACTTAAGTTGATTATGATATTGAATAAGAGAAGATATAAATTCTTCTAAAAGAATTAATGCAGTGCAAACTAGCCTCAGCCAAGCCGACTGTAATATCATTCTAAAAGGACGATCCAACTAACTACCACATTGAGTTCATAGGTGGAGCCTCTAACTTAAGAGTAATTTTATATTAAACTAGGCTCGCAACTACCAAATTGAATAAGTCGACAATTTTAAGGTAAAACTGATCTCTGGAAAGATTATCCCTGCTATAGCAACCACAACTGCCATGATTGTGGGAGCAGTTGGCATTGAAATTATCAAATATCTACTGGATAAAAAAATATAATTTTACAAGAATACTATTGGTAATCTGGCCTTGCCTCTTTGGGTGTTCAACGACCCTCTTGAGGTAATTGTTAACGAAAATAAATAATTTGATCCCATCATGTGCGGGCCGATTAAGGTCGTTCCTGGAAGTATATTTAACATTATTTAGAATTTACCAAATGGTAGAAGATCAATGTGAAAGGTCCAATGACAGTCGAAGCTCTCAAGAAACATTTCGAAGATACTTACAAAATTGAAGTGAGCATGATTACGTATGGTTCAGGCACTGTTTTCACCTCTTACGATCCAAAATCAAAGAAAAGACTATCAATGAAAATTCCTGAGGCAATTGAATCCCTCACCAAGAAAGAGATTCCTAAATTAAGGAAATTTTTGGCTTTGGGTGTGGCTGGCAATAATTCTGAAGGAATCGATTGTCTATTGCCTGATATCAGATATGAAATTTGATTCTACATAAATAATTTATAATTTTCATTCCTCAATGTCCAGGAGAAGCATTTTGGTCCTTTGTATCTATCTGATAAAGTTGTAATATTGATCTAATTTATGGTAATAAATAGTTTAATTTGTTAAATATATGTCTACTTCCTTTCAATAAAATGTTAAAGACAACTCAATTTATTACTATCTTTTCCTATTAAAAAAGCATTGGTGAAAAAAATAACTCAAATAATTCATAAAAGTATTTTGAAATAAAGAGGATACAATCAATATGTACGTGATTTTGATCTCTTTGGACATATTCTTAGATTTGTGAAGAGTGAACCAGTTGCAACAATTCCACGATATAACATATTTGTCATTATAGTTCCTAATCCCCGAGATGCTGGTCCGAGAAGTTTTCGACTAATGAAGTCAAGTGTTGAAGAAGCAATTTCTGTCAAAACTCCCATTTTTTATTTTAGATAATTATAAATAGATATTATCAATTATTTTTATAAAAGAGCTATAATCAATATTAAATCCAATGAGATAATTCTTTATTGATTATTTATTAGGGATGAATATTTAAAAATAGATTATATTGATTTAATATTTCACTAACTCCCTTTAATTCATTATTTATATTGATAACAAAATTATATTTCAATTCAACTCAAAACATAGATAAAGGGAAGTCATCAATCCCTTAAAATATAAACAAGCTTGTTATTTTTTAATTGCTTTCCAAGCACAACTAAAATTAATCCTTAAGTTTTATATTTAAATAAAAGATTCTTTTATATTTACTAGCTCATCTGCTAAGTTTATATCCTCTATCGTATAAATTTATAGACTGATAAATAAATCAAAAGCTTTATACATCCGCATAGTAAAGATATAAAATGCCGTCCTTGAAATTTTTATGTTGATTATAAATCTCTTAAATAGATGTATCTGAATAGATCCAATAAGTACCGATGTTCAAAAGTTTACTTTATGAAAATAAAAAGACACTTTGATTGGCAAACTTTTTATCTGAACCTATTACTTTACCCCGAATTGTCGAATCTATCTTTTGAATTTTGTCCGCGGCATTAGCAATAAAGCGGAATTCACGTACATCATTATAAGTTTTGCATTTGGGATGACATGATACTACGACGAAAACTCCCTCAGGTCGACTATTTTAATATAGAGATACTTGGATTTCTTTTTCGCGTTTTCAATCATTTTTCGCTTCTAGTCTTCTGAGAATTATCGGAAGTTTCTTGATTATTGCACTTTGCTAACCTCCATTGAATGATCAAAGCAAGAGGAAATTATATAACAATTATATATTAAATTAAAAATTGAAGCAATATTTTGACAGAATTTAATAGAATATATTTGATGCTGGAATTCAACTGTATTTTAAATGAAGAAAAGCAGCAAATAATATTATTTTCTCAATTAAACTATCAATTTATTTGTATTTATTAGTATCCTATCTTTATTTGTTCTTCAACTATTTAAAATAGTTCATACCTTAGAATACGAATACTTTTTGTTTTTATTCCTTTTCGATAAGTTTATAGAATCGATATTATAAACAAATAATAAGAATGGGTTCTTCTGATTCAAAGGACACTAACAATTAAGAATAGTAAAACAAACAAAAAGAAAATGGAAAATAAGTTAGATTTAAACCATAGGTTGATGATGGAGACCACTAAAATATCCCTTATACAAACAATAAAAAGATAGGACAGCCGATAGTGAAGAAAGCCATTAATTCAGCCAATAAATCAAAGCTGCAGTAAATATAGAAAATAATCTAATAACCATAGCAAAAAATCAATATAAATCAATTCCTATTCTCTTCACAAGCACCCCAAAAGTAATCAAAATAAAAATTGATAAAGGTTAAAAAAACTTACGAACTGCGAAACAAAGCTTAACGTGAAAAGGTTAAAAAATAAATATTAGAGGTCAATAGACTACAATTAACAACTCAAATTCCTACACTGCCGCGTAATGGGACTACTTTTGAAAAACCAGTGATAGAATACTCACCGCGTAAAAAGGTTGGTCTTTTGCCTTCCTAATCATAAAAGAAATATATCAGCAAATGGAATGTACCAATCGCTTCGTCAAGAGACCCCAATTAAAGATTATTTACAAATAATGAATCATATATGAGTGTAAATGAATCAGTAAAAAGTCCCTTTAAACAAAAATAGATTGAAATGAGATTGGATGATATCAGAAATGGGCGATTCTTAGAATCAATATCTGGAAGGATGTAGAAGGTTTTTCAATATGATCAACTAGAAAGCAATTAGTCGTCTTATATGTGATGATGATTAATATTTGGGTCAATATCTTTACAGTTTAATCTGAAAATAGCACTTAGATATTCATCTTGGCTTCATTTAGAATAGAATATTTAATAAAAATATATATATAACTCAAACAGAGATAAGCCAGGCTATTTTTTTTACTTTTAATTATAATAGGCTGAAATTGTTTAATAATATTTAATTATTTTCAGAAAGATTTTGTAATCCGTATAAAAAAGAGAAAATCTTTGGATAAAAATAACTATCTTTGATGACTTTTATAAGATTTTTCTTTCACATTTATTAATTATATTATAAATAAGATGATGAAGAAAATTCATCTCTAAATGAAGGTAAAAGCCGCACTACAACTCTTGACTTTTTAGAATATCAACATGTTTTCAAAGGGCACATACAAAATTAAGATTGAAAGCTTCGCTGGTGATCAGTACTGTAATGTCCAACTAGCAACATAGGAAAAATAATAGCCTCAACTTATCAAATCAACCAAAACATAACTGTTTACCAAAGATTTCAAGATTCATTATCAAAGTAACAATCCATTAAAAAAGATGAGAAAGTATAACTTAATCAACTCGCCATCATTGAAACGTCTATTCTGAAATTTAGCAAATAAACAAAGATGTATGTAAGACTAAGCCTCTTGAAAGAAGAAAATCAAGGACCCGATTCTTAAAAAATTCAATTCACTCATTTAACCGAATCGGTAATAATTGTAAGATTTGTTCAGAACAGTTTATGCTAATATTACTAATGCCATTTCCAATAGCCATTTCTCTCATGCTTATCCCTCTTGTTTTTATGCCAGCCAGTAAAAATAACAATATAAATAAAAAATTATAAGCATGCAAGTGAGGAAGAATTATTGGCTCTAAAAAAATAAGTTAAAAAATTCAGATATAATAACTACTTGCTGTATAACAAATACAAAAAAATAATGTACAATCAAATCAAATATGATTTTACTCTCCCGAAACTTTTTGTTAATGGGGACGAATAGATGGTTGAAGTTAATACAGATTAGTAAAAGTTCTTGAACTATCTCATATTGTATGAAAGCGCATCACTCACGCCAGAAAAAATGAATTATGAGTTATTGTCAATTGCTCAAAAGAATGAAATTCTTTTTACTATTTTTAAAGAAAAAAGCTTAAAAATGAATATTTTTACAAACAAATTGAGAATGGAATTCTAAGATAAAAAGATAAGAATGCACAAACAGTTTATCATTAAAGAAGTTTACAAATAAAAGTTTTGCAAATAAAATCAAGTAGTGGTTACTTAAAAATTAAAGATGTTAAAAAGATAGCTTTAATTAGGAAATAACGACGAAATTCTAAATAACTTGCAGTTGAAAATGCAAAACATATATCAATAAAGCAAGTTAATTTAACTCCCTGTCTTTCCAATCCTTCTTCATGAGACTTAAAGAAGAAAATGTTTGGATAAAATAACTTAAGGAGATGAATAAGAACCTCCCTTGAAAATAAGATATATCTTCATTTTTGCTCATGGCTATCAGGGCTGCCCTGATGACCTTAGGTCCTTAGCAAACGGGTTTAAACGAAGATTTCGAAGAAGTAAGTATCTAATTTTACAATCTTACCAAACAAAGATGAATTAAGGAATGAATTCAATGATCAAATCTGCTGTTTAAGAGATCACTCATTACTTAAATACATTAGACTTTGAGCAAAGATAATATAAATTGGTGATGGTGGGCCATTCAATGGGAGGTCTTATAATTCGAGCAGCTGCCAATCAAATCCCATATGTAAATAATCTTTTTTGTTATATTTCTCTCGGGACTCCTCATTTAGGATATCTTCAAGGTATTAAACTCCTAATTCGTGCTGGAATAAGTATCTTTTCTAATTTATACAATACTCCTTGCTTAGATGAATTATCAGGCAAGGATAGTTCAGAATTACATAATTGCTTCATGTATAAACTTTCTCAGATTGGTCATTTATCTAATTTTAAGCGAGTTATATTAGTTTCTAGTGTTCATGATAAATATGTCTCCTGGCATTCTGCTCGACTTGAAGTGTTCAATAAAGACCAGCTTCAGCAGTACAATTTTATTGAAAAGTAAATGATAGATAGTATTCTTCCTAAGTTATCTAAAATTGAGAGAATTGATAGGTTGTAGACCGATTTCAAACTTGAAAATAAGTACATTTGAAATAATACAGCAACATAGATAAACTTTTAGGTAGAAGTGCACATATAAAACTGTTAAACGATTTGCAGTTTATTGAGCTTTTGGCTAACGCTTGCATTCCTTAAATTTTTTAGGAATGAAAAGATTGTTAACATTTATTATTGATTCTTGTACCAATTACTAATATAAAAATATCTTATATTGATTCTTTTTTTACAACATTTAATAATGTTTGATTTTATCGTTATTATTCAAATTTATCTTGATTATAAATTCAAAACATTAATGCCTTCATTCTATTATGAAATAACGGATTTTACTGGTAAACTTAAATCTAATAATCAAGAGCTTAGCAAACAGATTTTATCTTCCTGAAGATTTCATCTGGCCATTTGTGCATTGATTGGACGAGCTTGTTCTCTAAGTTGTACTCTCCGAATATTTCCTATTATTTCTATCAGAATATTTAGTTTTGGATTAAATAGCTCAAAGAATGTTCAGTAACTAACTATTTTCCATAACGATAAAAATTAAAATATTAAATAACGATAAAGATTACTTATTGGTCTGACTAAAACTTCAGTATTCCAGATCAACTAACATTTATTACCAGCGAAGGAGCAAATAGACTTTAGATATAATTTCTGAAAAAAGAAATTCAATAAAAATATCGATTGCATTCCATGATAAAAGAACTTATTTGTTTAAATGTATTGAAAAAGATCATAGATGATAATCTCGTAGAAGAAATCTGAAACTCACCCTTTTACAGAGATGAGTTTGGAGTGATTCTTTTCTTTTCGGCACAGAAAATTCATCACTGACACTTTAGGGAAATGTTTTTTGATTTCTTCGACTGAAGGTTGGAATGACTGGGGGCTACTGGCTCTGGTTTTGAAGAGAGAGGCATTAGCTCCCATCTCCTTTTAAAATCTGATGCTGCTCTCAAGGTGACTTTGAGTGAATTTGAGAGGTCTGCTAACAGGGGTTGATGGTATAAGTAACAGCTATCGTTCAGAGCTCATGTTTTCTTTAATGATAATAATTAATTATGAATTAATTAGATCTATAACTTTCCATTTAAGGCAGCCATTATTATATAAACCCCTAAAACGCCTTTTTCTTGGAGTTTTTTGTTCAATTATTACTGCTTTAAGTTTTACTATAAAAAACTATCGATTTGTATTTCTTCGCAGAAGTTGGTTATTTGGAACGTTATGATTGGATTAAACTACTTTATTGACAATTTAAAAATATTTAAAATTACTGATAAGCTAAAATATGTTGAAGTGGGATTTATTCTTTAAGGTATTCATGGAAGACAGGCTATATTGTATTTAACTGTATCAAGTCAGTAATTAATTAATGAGATAATTGCTTGATTAAAATATAATTAGAAAAATATTCTTTAAATAAAATGTTGAATAAATGGGGTAATGCAAGGAATAATATAAATTTATAACCAAATATTCATGTATCGCTCTCTTATTTTTAAGTGACTTCAATTAAAATATTTTATTAGCGAGCTTATATTAATTTATATGGAGCTAAGATAATTTTAAAAAGGATGCTTTATGCTCATTATAATGATGACACTATGATATGACCAAAGAAGCGGTTAACGGATAAATGGTGATCTAAACTAACCTTCCTTTTCTTTACCAATCCACATCGTTTTATTCAGCCCATTTTCCCGACCTCTTCGTCCCTTAGTGATATTTTGTGAATAATACTATAATTAAAGATTATTTTAATCAAAATAGATTCTATGGCACAAATTAAAAAACTTTGGCCTCACGAGAAGTCAATAGAATCGTTCCGATTATGCTTCCTAATAATGATGCAACCATTGTATCTGCTATCCAGTGACACATATAATATACTCGACCAAGACAGACTGCCAAATGAAAGAGAATTAGAAGTCGAAGATCAAGGCCTAGATGATAAAGAAAAACTGTAAATAATGCTGATTGTATAGCATCTCCACTCGGCATGGCATGGTTTTTCTATTTTTTTCGAAAGTGATGAGGTTTTTTAACGTTTTCTATTAGATCAGGTCGAGGTCTACTTTAATAAATCGATACCTCTTTGCTATTTTTTTAATGAAAGTTGTAGTCAAAAGGCATAGTAACGTCCCAAGAGCGTACACTGCAGTAAATCTGACATTTCCATGCGAAAGTGAAAATACAGCGAGATAGGAAAGCCAAATGAGTCCTGGATGAAAGAATGCTGCAAAGGGATAGAGGATAACTGTTGATAGAAAGTGATCCCTTCTATGTATCTCTTGACTTATGTATCGATCGAACTTATTAAAACTTTCTAAAACAGTCATTCAAGTTGATTTATTATTAAAATATTAATTTTTCTATATTATTAAACAGGAAACACAATAAAATAGGAAAAATCAATTTGCTTCTGCAGAATGAGTGCATTTCTATCTGAATTAACATTTATCGAAAATTACCGAACTATTTTTCATTGGGTTTTATAAGAAGATATAAACAATGTTTCAGATTATTACTAAATATGATCTATGCAATAAATATATAATTATGAGTATTTTTCAATAGCCTTAGACAGAAAATTTCATCCATTTCTGCACTTTCTAATGCTTTATCAGATAAGCTGGTATATCAATGAAATTTCCATGCAGTTACTTGGTGGAATGGTGTACATCAAATAAAAAAGAAATGGTTTCAACAGATAATTTTATACCTGAAAATAACAAAGTATTATTTAATACCAAAATAACCATGTCCACTTAGATGTTGTTCAATCGTAAAAATCAGGAGTACCTTAAAAAATAAACATCAATTGATCTGCTATTAATCAGTAAAAGTAGACCTGATAAAAAGAAATTAGTAGGAAAGATTAACATAGATGTGGCAAAGATAGCAAATTTTGACATGTATTCAGAATTAACTGAGTTTCATTTGGACTTTAATTCCGCTGAAGGCAGTTTAGCAATGCAGTTCAAACTGACTGATAAAAAAATAACAGAAAACTGCATTTCAAATATCGAGAGATCCGCCTTCATTAACTGCATTTCTCGATCATTCTTGAATGTTCCATCTAAAAACTAGAATGTCAAATCTTTTCTTTTTGATAACAGGTATGTTACTAACGAAAACAAATCAAAAATTCATGAGAGTCTTGATTTAAAAAATGTTTCACCATCCCATAAATATAAGCTGGGAGTATTTGCTAACTTAAATGAAATAGCGAAAAATAGAATGATAAATGGTAGTGTATTATTAGACAGTGATAATGAATAAAAACTTGAAAATGGTAAGAAATTAAAGAACCTGAACAATTTGAATAATCTAAAATCTAGCATTATGTCCAAAGAGGGAAAAAATTAAAGTCGGGAATAAAAAACTTCATCAATAAATCCAGCAGAAGAGAAAAAGGGCACTTCATTATTTTTTGAAAAATAGCAAAGATAGAAAACAGCCAATTCTCGAAGTTAGCTGTATAAAACTTAAAATGAACTCGTTAAAACAACCAAAGATCACTTGAATTTACGAACTTCAATTATTTATGAAAATAGTAGTATTAAAGGACATGTATATGTCAAATCATCTCAGAAAAGTAGTTAGTCCATTTAAATCAAGAATGATAAAACTCCTAATGTCGAGCAAAGAAATAAATTGGTAGAAGATAAGGTATAAAGTTACAGCAAATAGTTAGAGGCATATTAATCTGTAATAAAAAAATACTCTTAAGATCAGCTAATTTTGAAAGCATAAAAAGCCAATTTGTAGCAACAAATATCCCTGTTGACTGAAAAATAGCGAGCTGGAAACGAATAAAAAGCAAAATTATATGAATTTCTGGGAAGCAAAGATAAGGTTATAACTCAACTATACGAAGGCATAGATCAAAAAATAGGAATGATCAATAAACTGCAAAATTAAATCTACTAACTTAAGAAACTACAGGATAATAAAAATAATAAAAATAATTAAGAAAACTGGCTTAATAATCAAAATGCGAATTTATAAAATTAAAACAGAGAATTGAGAAATAAAATAATGACAGAAGCCAAAATAGCTGAGATCAGAAGAAAGGATTTTTTGAAACTAGAAGTAATCAACAATAATCTGGAGAATGAATTGCGAAAATATCATTAAATAGTCGATGGCTAAAAAACTATTACGAGCAAATTAAAGTTTTAGCTGGAATTGTCATAGAAGTTAGCTAATTAACTCAATGAACAACTGGTAAAGATATAGAAAAAGATGGAATAGGAGATACATGTGATTAAATTATAAAATTATTAAAAGATGCATCAACTTAGAACATAAATGAAGAGAAAAGATTAATTAATTGATGACCTCAAACAGGGATAGTCTGAAATAAGGAGTTTATATGTGAAAAATGTGCATTAACTTTAAGATTTACAATCCAAGTGGTCATAGTTATCAAGCGTGCATCAACAAGAAAAACAAAAAGTTAACTAACTCGCTAATCATTTAAAATAATTAGCCGAACTTGACACAAGTCAACAATTTTCATTTTAGCAGGAAAATATCAACTTTAGTGTTGATCCAACCTAAAAGATACATTAGTAAAGCAATTAATTATCCATTAGCTAATCCTTGGAAAAGCGCGATGCACTAAAAATACAATGCTAAAATTGGGAAGAAAGATGCCATTAAAATGAATTGATGATTGACAAACTGAATAGTCATCTGTAATAACAGATCAATCAAAACAATAAACTGCAGTAGTAATATATCCGATAAATATAAAAAGTGTCGAAGCTCAAAGATACTTTAATCCACTTAGAATAATAATCCAAATAAATTTTAACAATGGCACAGGAAAAATAGCAAAATGAAGAGATCTACATCAAAACTATATAATAGCTTGAAGTGCAAATATGCTAATTACGAGCTATCTTTAATGCCGAAAATTAATCATCACGCTCAGTCATCTATCCAGATGGAAATTTTGAGCCTAATGCTCCAGGAGAATGGATTAAACTACTCAGTAGTCGGGAATTAATTAAAATCAAAGAAAAAATCAAAATGAATAGTGGAGAATTAAGCCTGAGAAATGATTTCCGATTTTAAATAAACAGTTAATTGGATTAGTGTTTAAATTCATTGAATAATCCTCAACATTAAAATAAAAACAAATTTGAAACTCAAACCTCTGAATTTACTGAACATATCTTTGATCAAGAATTAAATACAGATGAGCATAATCCTCTTTTTAGTCCTAAATGCTAATCAGTTTAAAAATTCACAACGAATAGAGACAATTAAACGGGAACGTGGAAGTCTGTAAAAAAATAAAAATAAATTGAATTGACTAATTTACAAAAAGAAATGATAAAACTTAAAAAACGTTTCTAGGACCTTTCCTAATAAAAATTTATTTTATAATAATTAGTTCATGAAAAAGATGTTCAAATATAGGAACTGTCAACAAAGAATCAGGACCTTGTTTTATGTTTGAATAAACAAAATCAGAAAGAATCATAATCAATAGCTGATGCTGTTACTTCACTCAGAAAATGTTTTAAAAACAGAGATTTATCAAAAAAATTTGAATAGTCATTAAAGAATTTAATCGATCAAAGGATAACAACCCACCAAACCAATTCCAATGATCAAAATTTACATTAAAATGTTATGATTCTATCTAAAGAACTGCAAAAACTGAAATCTAAAATTTTAAAAGTAAACTGGCGAAGTCAGAATGAAAAGATAACAATCTTAGATCTATTCAAAAGATGTCAGTCCATCACTTCTGAAATAATAAGCGCCTCTGAATTTCTAAACTCAAGTTAAATATCCACTTTATGATAATTTTTATATAATAATCTAAAAATAATTAATTATTGAAGACTATAACTGTAAAAGAATTGCAAAAAGTATATTTATGATAAATTTAATGATAAATTAATCCATATCAATCGTTATTACTTCTTCTCGATATTTTGCCAACATTTCTTTTACGACTCTAACTGATCGAGAATTGAGAGAAACTAGAACTGTTACTGATCACTTCATCATCCTCATCTTATTCAGGGGCAGCTTGTTAGTATTTATCACTGACCTTTTCACTTGTCGGATTTACCATATTACTACCTCCATGACTGCTCTATTTGCTATGAGTTTTATATTTGGAAGTTTGATCTCCAAGACTTGCCTCCAATTTAGTCGCTTATTTTTTCAAATTTTTGGATAGTTAATACTCTTTCTTTTCTGAAGTTTTATGTTTACTTTTTTGACTGCTGTGACTACTTTCTTTTAAACTAGATTGAAATTGTTGATTGTATGTAGTTTCCTTTTAAATTTCTTTGCTTTTATTTTTATTCGCTACTGGAACTTATTCATGAATGCTACTTTCTTCCTCCATCTAATTTTCATCACTGTATTAGTATTTATTGAATCCTTCTCTATACTATTCCTATTTCTGTCTTTGGTAGTAGCGAATACGATCTTGATCTAAAAGCTTTTTAATTTTGCTTGAAGTGTGAGTGTAATCCGATACAAAACGATCACGTTTGTAATGATCTTCGCTATCGGCTCTTTCCTCTTTTAATTTTGATATTTATTCTTTGTTAATCTCTTCTTGGTAGATATACTTTTTATAATCTTGGGAATTACGTTTAAGTGGAGGGTGTTTTTAAGTCATTATTGAAGGAGGAAATCTTAAAGCTTAACGAACTTGTGCATCGTCAAGATTACGTTTTTAAAAGGGTTCTTTATTTTTTGAAAAAGGGTTATAATTTGTTTGGTTTTGGGCATCTACTTTTTTAAATTTTGAAGCAGTAGATCTTACAGGAGACTCTTGTTTTCTAATTGTATCTCTTGGTTGGTTAAATGAAAAAGTTTTATTACTACTATCTATATAGCCTTTCCCACTATCCTTCAATGGTGATTGCCTCTTTCCAGGAACAGAAGCTTAATATTTTTATTAGTAAAAGCAATTGCAATGATGATTGCATTGAGATTTTATCTTTTGATTTAGTTCTTGTAAATTTTATTTGATGAGATCAATTTCAGCAACAATATTGGAAGGGTTATTTTGGTTTTATTTACCTAAAGATGGCTTCAGGGCTTGAAGTCCAAGGCGAAGAATGTGCTTGACAGTTGAAATTTGATCCTTCTTGGAGACACCTGAAAGAACCTTTTAGAGTTCAGGAATTTAACTGATTATCTTTTACATTTAATTATTTTAAACAACTGTCTTGATAGTAGTTATTTAATTAACAAATAATATTAAAAATCATCTTAAATGATTATCTAATGAGTGAAGATAAATGAATGCAGGTTTTATAGTTAATGATTATTATTCCTTATTGATAATGATTATGAATGTTAGAAAAGAACGGCAAAAAAAGGAATACAGAAAAACAAAGAGAATGAACAAAACTGAACCCACTGCTACCAATGAATTACTATCGAATTCTGAAGAAGAATCAATTATAGATAATGCAAAAAAATATTTAATTGATATTAACAAATAACTGGGAGATGATTCATCCTTTCGCAATTATCATAAATTGATATCAGTCGATTCTACGCTTGCAGAGTGGAATCATCGTCACATCTCCTCCAAAAAGCAGTTCGTAAATATTCCTGAAAGATAAAAGCGGTTCAGCTTGAGTAAAGAGTTTGAAATATCACCTCAAGCAAAAGATTTAATTTTAAGTAAAAATATGAATTTTACATGCCGACACAAGAGGAATAGTACTTAAATTAAAAAGAAATATAGTTTAAATACTGAGAATAATTGCCAAAATCTATCCATTCTTAGAGTACATCAATCGAAAACAAAAAGTCCTATAAAATCCATTGAAATTAAATAGATAGATATTCAATTAAATACCCCACAAAGATAAAGTAAATCTTCGTTGGCTCAATGGAATATAGATATTAATTTTTCTTCAAAATCATCGAAGATAATATAAAAAAAGTAAAAATAACGATTGGCTCGACTGTAAAGATTATATGGAGTGCATGCTGAGTAGCATGCCAATAAATACAATTACATTTTTAAAAGCAACAAATCACGAAAATTTAAGTTGCCTGTCCACTCCCTCCTCACAAATGAAATCAATAAGATAAATAAATTAATAAATTAATAAAATAGTAATTTCAACAAATTCTGATAATTGCAACTACATTTATTTATATTGATATTTGTTAGTATTCATTATGTCGGTTTAGCATGAATAATTATTTGTTCTGGAATTTTACTTAAAATATATTAAGAATATCAAAACTAATTTACATAACATCTATTTAACAAGCATATTCTCAAATAACATTGTCTTGACTGAATTCTTATTACTAGTTTGGATCTTAAACTTTGATTAACGGTTAATAATTTCAATGGATTTTCGAGTTAAATAAAAATAACTTTAACCATGTTGGTATTAGGAGATGATAAACTGACGACATCTCCCTTTTTATAGAGAAGTTCTATTATCTGTTGAGTAGCCTAGAAAGTTCGCTTATCAAATCACAATAATTTAAAAATTAATATAGAAAAAGAAATGACAAACAGAAAACATCAGGAACTATCCTTCAAAGTCAAAGTTAATCAGTTTATTTCTGAAAATGGGGCTTTATCTGACAGACTGGCAGATATAACCTTTTTAGTTAGATCCATGCCTTTAGTTTCTCTACACTCCTTTATTGCTTCTAACAAAACTGTGATGAATGTCATAAAATGGCTGATACTAGCTCATAATCTGATCCTCCAAACATCCTATCGGACTGAGGAGATTCATGAATTGCTAGACTAGATCTCATTAGAGAATGGACCTTTCACTCCAATGGATCAGATATTAATTGAAAAATTCATCTCTCCCTACAAAAGTTATCTTTACAAAAGAAATGTTCTCCAACTCAAGGAACATACTGGTGAGCCATAAGCATATCATTTACTAAACATTATTCGCAAGGGGGTTTCTTTCATTGATATTCTTTATACAATTGGTAGATATCTTTCCAAGCAACATCCGTTTTTAATCGATTTCAATATTATGATGGCTAAGGATGCTGCTAATCTTTACTATTGTTTGAAAAGAAAATTAACGGAGGAAATAGCAATATAAAACGCTGATGTGCTGGAAGACATCAATTAAAAATTGTATATAGTTTTTTACAATTGCTATTTCAACAAATCTGTGTCTTATCTGGCTCCTATTTGGATCAGTACTGAGACTCTTTTTGCCAAACGCAAAGCAAACTCTAAGAAAATATTTAAACAAAATGTTAGTTACAAAAATAAGGATGTGAATAAAGCGTTTTGTCAGGACTTTTATGATGATGAGACTCGTAACGTAAGTTTAGAACTCAGTGATGATGAGCCTTTCAAATCGGCCTCAACCATTGCAAGTAAAAACGATTAAACTGAAATACCAGTTTCAAGAAAAGAGTTTATCACTCTGGCGGAACAATTAGTTCACATCATGGAGTCAAAAGAACATTGTTAAAAAGATGTGTTAAGTTTAACTATTATTAATTGATTATTTATATCAAATGTTTTCTCTTCATTAATATTCGTATTCATTATAATTTAATTATAAATGAAAATTTTATCTTAGCAATCAAATATTTTTAAATCATAGGAAGAATTCAATCTATATCAATTGATTATTTAGTAATTTTCACTCTTTTAATTGGCTTCCGAGGAACCTATTTTGAGGAGGAGCTACTACAAGAGACTTAATACAAGGAATCAACAGATTCTTCTAAATCGCATGATAAATTGGATAATGAGATGCTTTCATCTTTTTCTTTATTATTTTCACCACAGCCTTATTTTCCAATCTAAAAATCACTCAATTTAACATTTGAAGATGCTATTGACCTATTTTAGCAGCTACTCGTTTACGAGGAAGATATTGATATAAGTTCAATATTATCTTACAACTTATTCTTATTCTTTTTCTTTACAGGAGGAGTATTTCTTGCAATTGGTCTGGTTGGCGGAGTTAAAATCTTTTAGGATGGATTATTAATTCTTTTCTTCTCCTCTTATTAATTTTCCAATTATTTATCAATCATAGCTATAAAGTCCAAATTTAACTCCTTCAATTGTATTAATTGTTTAATTAACAAAAAATTTGGAATTACGACTTCTTCTATATAGTCTTATTTTAATCTTGATAAAATTTCAACATATGTAATTTATTGTAGTTATAGCTTCGCTATCATTTGTGCAGCCTCAAGACCATCACAATTTTAAAATTTTATCCATTTGCAGCACATGCGTAATAAATTGTTGTTGTAATAATGATATGATGTCTTTGCTGGTATTTTTATTGTCAGAGTCTCTTGTATCGATGGGGAGCACGCACTAAATTTATTTTATCTTTATTTTTATGTATTTACAAGATCTTCGAAAGTATTCTTGTAATACTGTTGAAAATTAAGATCTTCCTGCAACAATCTTTGTTGTAGCTTATCCAAAAACTACAGATACTATTTGACTATCATTTTGCGGTTTGATTAAGTTGTCTCATATTCGTTAATTAAGTCTTCTTTGAAAATATGGTCAAATTTTATTAGACTATCAGTGTAATATGAAACTTAGTGGAGATTATGTTAAACCTTCAAAGTTTTTCTTTTTTAATTCCAGTATGTATATATTTCGTTTTATTATTATGAATCAATATTTTCAAGTCGAGAGATTAACCCCATGTCACTGAGTTATAAGGTTGTTCCAATTATATGTGGAAAATCTCCTGCTGGCTCAACCACAAATTATCTTTGCACAAAAACTTTATTCATCACATATTGCCCCAGTAATTATTCAATTTTGAGTGAGTATTTATATCGATATATTTTAGCAATTTGAAGGTCATGCAAAATTTATTGGATATATTCCAACTTTAATTTAGTAATTTTATTTTCTACTTAGCGCATCATTTTTATCGCTGTTTCATTTTATTATGACTACCTTTAGGCTTTCATAACTGCAGCTTACATGTCTTTTATAAAGAGTTATTTTTCGTTTTGAGAATGAAAACCAAAGTTACAGGATGGACTCGTTATAAATTCAATAGAGTTATTCAAGATACTAATTGATTATTAGAAATTATTCTATTTAAGTAGTGAAGGTTGATAGTTGTTGATTATTATATTGTGGATGGTTGTAAATATTCTACTTTTTAAGTATTTCGGTTTGGTTATTTTAACAGCATTCGAAAAAAGAAAGGAGCAATATTAAAAATTAGAGCAGAATTTGTTTATCTTCAGGGCTATCGACTATTTGAATTACTGTTATGTTGTTAAAACATTATTTTAAAGATTATTGCATTATTCGAGAGGAACATCCATTCTCATTTATTTTAAAACATTTTCTATTTATCTATTTTCTTATTCTGATATTTTCATGGGTACTAACCTTGCTGAAAGATTGTGTTTACTTTCTTATAACTCTCTTTTGATCCTTTGTTCGTAGCGCTTCTTCCATTTACATTATGGAAGTTTTGGAAATACATGTTTCTTTTTGGGTTAGTTATCTTTGTCAATTAATAATATTAGCTTCTGTACAGCTAGTGAAATAATTTATCTGAATTTTTATTCAACGTAAAGATACATTTGACATTACTTAATAGACTTGATGAAGCATTAATTCTCTAAAGGGAATGCTTAATTTTATAAAGGACTCCAACAACTATCTTGAAATTGCTTAAGCAACAAAAAATGAAATTCATTATTATTAGTATAATAACAAAGAAATAAGGAAATGACATCGATTTTAATATATTTTATTACCAACTAGTTATTTTAACTTAATCCGATGTGTTATAATCTTTAAATAAATTGTTTAGACAACAGTAATGGATCAATCATTAGATGTGTTTGTTGACTATTGCTATGAAAACTCTATAATGCTGAGGTCCATTCGATTAGTCCAATAAGCCAAAAGCATTAGACTTACCATGAGCGGCACCGAAACAATAATATATACTTAATATTCAGCAATTTACTTAAGAGATAGGTTGTGGTCTATTTCCACAGGCTTAGTTTCCCACAAATCACATAATTTAACATGCTTTCTACTTTACAAATTAAGTTACCTCCACATGATTCAATTTAGCATTGACTGCTAGTTCCGTATCCCGAAGTCTACCATATCTTTGACCATCCATCTCGTAGTGATGGTTAACCACTAATAAAGATAATAGAACTAATCCAACCAGTGATTTCTATCAATCCATTTAGTACAATAATAATCAAATTACCTTTCGTATAGAAGGTAAAAACTGAGAACAAAAGTAGAGGAATTCCAAGAATTGTAAGTACATTGAATGCTATAATCATCCGTTGAAAAACAATATACACTAACTTGCTGAAATTGTACATGCATGCTAGTTATAGAGAGTTTGAAGTTCAGATGCAGTTGCGAGTTAACTTGTTACCATTAGATTTGTTCCAGTCAATGCGAGAGAGATCAATGTTAAGAGAAAATATATTATGGCAACCACCACTACTGAGATGGAGAGAATCCGTAGTTTTTTAGCTGGAGGCATCCGGTTTATTTTATTTAGCATTCCCGATATGGATGTATTTTAAGTTATTATCAACTCGAAGAGATTTATAATTCTATCATAATCAGCATAAATGGTCAAAGGCATATCAATTATGATGATTGTCTTGATTATGATGTATTTTGTAAGTCTGACTGAGGCGGCTGGTTTGCGAGTCATATCCCCAAAAGAACTTAAGCATCTGTTTCCTAGTGGAATAACTGTTCATATATCTCCTATAGGCTTTCGGCCACTTTCTGGAAAACTGGATGGGAGAGCTCTATTATCCTCTCCACTCGGGGCATGCTCTCAAATACAAGACGTGCATAATGAAAATTAGGACATATTCATTTTATCAGACGATAGCCAGTGCCTGTAGTCTGTGAAAGCTAATAACATTGCCTCTTCTGGAGGTTACGCTGCAATAATAAAACAAAACATAAATAATACCCTCCACGATAAATAAGTCAATCTTGTCCATATCCCAGTGGTGGAAGTTAAACCTGAGTAATTTGATCAACTCATTGATTTCATCAACAACAATACGTCGAGCAGTATACTGCTCAGTCTTGATTTTACTGATCGTAGTCAAACTCATCCTATCAACTTTTAAGTATGGTTTTCACCTACGGAAATTAGTACTTATAAATTTCTTTTGGACATTCAGACATTCTTAGCTGATCAACAAGATATAGTATCTTTCCGCCCTCATTATGTTTTACAATCCCAGAGAGAGGCTAAAAATTATATTGGCTGCTTATCTGGTGGTCGTTACTGCCCAACTGAAATATAGTTTGAGGGAAAGTACTAAGGAAAGAACATCGTTGAAGAAATTCTTCGTCAAATAATAATCTGGAAGATGTCTAGTTCGTTATGGTGGACATATACCTCACAGTTTTACAAGAACTGCTTGCAATAAGGTGAAAATCTTTTCTTAAACAATGCAAAACTTCAATATTGCTCTTAGAATTCAATGATAATGGCGGGAGTTGACCAGGCAGCCTTTTAAAAAGAGTATAACAGTTCCTTTATGGGGCCTAACAAGGAAGTTGCTGAAAATACATATCTTTTATAAGAAAGGCAAGCCTATACAAGGGAACAATTAAAATCTCATCCAATTGGACTTATCAATAAAAAGTAGATTAATCTTGAAGTGAGTCCTGTTTAAGATAGAATATGCAAAATGCAAGGAAATAGTCAAAGTTCAACCTGCAAATCGAAACATAGTCTTTCTACTTCGCATACTTTCATCATTATCCTCGTGTTGGGAGTTATATTTGTTACGATTGCAGCAGCTTATAGAATGTACATGCATTTTAGAATGAAAACAGAAATCAAAAGCGAAGTTGACAAAACATTGTAACAGTACTATCGATATATCTAAACTTTTGAGGGACAGAATGGAGAAATTGCAGACCTTTCCAAAAGTCGAGGAAAGAAACAAAAATCAAGACCCCTTACCTAGTAGCTATAGGAGTGCCATAATACCGAAGAAAAGGCAGATGTATAAATGGGTGCAATTGAAAAATGATTCCATCGGCTCTATTTTGTCAATTTCAATTTAATTTCATAAAAAATATTAAGAACATTAATAACGATCAACTATATCTAAATCAATTATTTGTTTTATTAGATGTAATCTGTTGATTCTGGTGAATTTAATGCAGAACAGATCCTCTCATTTTTTCTCCCTCAAAACTTAGTTTTAAATTTTAAATAGTTTTTATTGCTTTATATTGTGGACTTTGGATATAGTCAATTCTTGGACTAATTGCTTGTATGTGAAGAAAATCTTCTGAATTGAGGGAATCAGCTAATCGATAAAATTGATTCTATTTGTTTTTGATGCTACTCTAAATCACAATGTCAGAAAGTTTATATATTGACTCTGGAACACCCTCAAACTCTATCTTTTTTAGTTCAATTGGCATAAGAAGCAACCCATTAATATTCTGATAAAAATATTCCTGCTGCTCTGTATACTGCGAAAGCACAAGACGATACATTTCTTCTTAAATATTGTAAGCGGTTTCCAAATTATCTTCGACATCATCAATGATTTTACAAATATCCTCATCAATAGCCGCTAGATCTTCATTGATGCCTCTAATGTGTTGCTAGGCTCCAAGACGTTAGTTAAGGATGTGATTGTAGCACTTGTGTTTTTAAAGCTCGAGTGATTTTATTATAAGGCTAAAGTAGTCATTAACCTATTATAGCTGCTCTCCATAAAATTATTAAGACTCAATCAATTTTTATACGATTGCTTATTTTGTTTGTTTTAAGGTTCCTCGCAACTAATAGAGGTTGCTGAGGAATTTCGATATCTCTTTCTAGCGAGTATTTTAAGTCTTCTCTATAGAAGGCAAAACTCTTTAAATATGATGTTGTTAATTTGAAGCATTCTTAGCTTATATTTTAAGAAGAGAGTGGCCCTGACTGACAAGAGATATTGCGCACTTTTCACAAAATAGATATTGTTTTTCAGCAATATTCATAGAATAAGTTGCCTACTTGTTGGCATGATTAGAGCAGCGGCTATTAGTTGGTAAATTTATAGTAGGGGCTGGCAACAATGTCTATCTTCTTATAGAAGGAATACTGATTCTATTTCTATTAATCCTTTCCTAAACACTATTCTTATCAAGTTTTGACATTGTTAACGGATAAATATTGTTTATTTAATGAATAACTGGATATTGATATTTACAATTTCAAAAGATGTCATTGAAAGACACCATGTTAGCTCATCATCAAGTGAAACATATTCACATTTGCTAATTAATAAATTAGAGTTAAGATAAATATTGATTCTTAAATATTGCGCAAGATTAAATCAAGTGAATCAGGATTGATAATTTGAATGAGTTACGTTTATTATATGCTCAATGCTAAAAAACTGTCCCCATAATTTAAGTTTTATTTATTAGCACATTGATATATTTACTTCTTTGTTCAGCGTTTTCTAAAATATTTTTTATACTGAATTTATTTATACACGTAAGAAACAATGACCAACGTAAAAACATGGGGACTATTCTTTATCTTAAAATGCATTTTTTCTATAATATAATCACTGATTATTCTATTCTATCAGAATATTTTAGAGTCTTTTATTAACAATGGGGATAAGTGTTTCTAAATCCAATGCCTTATAGGAATTAAAGCATCATAAAAAAAGCAAAACATCGCCCGAAAACTATCAGAGAATAGAATCGGTTTTGACCCAATAGCAAAATAATAGAGGTGCAAAATCATAAGAGGCCCAAGCTATCCAGGCGTTTGAGAATAAATAGATTAAGTTATATCAGTCAAAGACATGTAAAGACTGTGATGCATCTTCGTTCACATAAAAATCTTAAGGTAATTTTGCTAAGAAGAAAACGATTGATGATACTGAATTATAGAAATAAAGGTCACAAGTGGATATCTAAGCTCACAACTAAGATTCGATTATCAATTAAAACAAATAAAACGTTAATTTTAAGCCCAATAACATGTATTATTCCCAAAACTCCTTTAAGAACAATAAAACAATTCATCAATCACATTTCGCCATAAATAAGAATGGTAAATAGAGTAAATAACCTTCGCTTCACAACTTTACTTTGAAAACTTACTCCAATGAATCTGAAAGATTACAAACTGATGAATTGGCAAAAAAACAAAACAATTAAAATATTAAATATCAAAGTTATCAGAATTTTAGCAAATAACTTGTGTCTTAGAAAGGCAATAATAACAAGGTTTATTCATAAAATCGTGGATAAAATGGACGTCATTAAATACAAAAATATGAATCAAATGTGGCAGTGATGAATTAGTAAGAATGGGATCTACCAGCCGAATGCGAATAGAAAGCTGCAAATGATAAAAGATCAATCATGTCTAATTTGGGTATAATTTTATCAAATAAATTCTCGGAGAATGAGCGACACTTCAGCTAAAAAGAAAAGAGTGAAGGATTTTCTAAATTTAAACCATTACAAATGAAGGAATCCAACTAGAAGATAAGTTTTAAATAAGGAGGGCTAAAAGCAATATCACTATGTCAACACCCTCAGTCAGCAGGTCAAAATCCTTTAAGAAAAAATTATGCTCCTTTTCTTTGAGGTGACAGAGAAGAGATTATGATTAATAGATTGTTATTTACTATTCTGATTCATGATGTTTATAGTAAAAATCCATAGAATTAAAATCAAAGAGGTATTGATGAAAATGGATACGATTTTCTTTAAGAATGCTCTTTTTTAATATATTTTAATCATATTGTCTCCGGAAACAATATAAAATCATTTTTAAGCTGCAAGGGGAGTCCTATCTTTCTTCTACTCAAAGAAGTTACTAAAATATTTGAGATGGTAGTATTTTATGGGTTAATGTAGGGTCAGAGTGTCAGTGGTCATCTCATCTACTTCCATTTAAGTTTCCTACCCCCTTGATAAAACCATTGATATCCCTAATCCTAGTCCAATAACTGAAGCCAATGTCAGTGCATAATTCGCCAGTCTGAGGCTTTTACGCCTATAAAAGACTTTGTTTTTGGTGTTGATCGAGCTCTTCGAAAATATCGCCATAAATAAATAAATAAAATAATGTGATCATGAGCAAATGAACGGTGTCCTTATTCCGAAAAGCGGAATAATTTGACTTAAAATATATTTTAATTTATTAATTGTACTTTAGACCCCTCATAATTATTTTGATTTTATTGATTTAATTATAGCATCAATTTTGGAGGGAAATATAGAAAGCTTTTTATTTTTATGAAATTAAGATGAAGACCAGCAATGAGGGAGGCTTATTCCATCGATTTTTTGCAAGAAATTGGGTTCTATTTTTCAATTTTGAAGACTTTAGAGCGAAAATGGTGCCGGTTCTATTCATAGTATTTCCTATAAATCAAACGTCAATCGCACCTGTCTTGATTTAGTCTACATCATACTTATTAAAATCTATTTAACTAATCTATAACAAAAGTTTATGAAAAAATTGAAAACAAATTGAAGAAAAAAATATCAACAAAAAGTTAGTTGACATCAGTTCTGAGAAATATGAAGATAATCAATGTCCTGCGATGAAGCAATACTATTTATTTTATTGTATTTTGTTGATAATCAATCTAATTCAATTCTTAACAACATGTTGCTCAAATAATCAGGATTTAGCTAAATACCAAATAATATCAATAAATTAATATTTACGGTATTGCACTTATGAAAATGATTACCCTACTCTTCAAAATGATTTTACTGTTAGTTAAAATATCTCTTTTTGATTTTTTCAATAGGTCTTTATGGTCTATAAGTTGAAGTAGTCAAAAATACTTATAATTAAAAGGATAATGCAGGAATAGAGTTTAACTTACGCGGCAAAGCTTTCTGAATAAAAAAAAGGCCGTGCACCTAGCTGGACTGAGGTGGAGCTTGGTCTTTTCAACTACTACGTCATTAAAGAAGGAATTCAATGCCATGATCATCGAAAGTCCAATGGTTATTTTCCAAAAATGGCAGAACTCATTCAAACAAAAATCCGGAGACAATGCACCCGGAAATTTCAACTGGTCTTCAAACCCACTCAAAAAAATAGCAAGCAAGTCATCACAACTGAACAATATGTCCGAAAATTAATTCTCTAAAATGGAAAGCTCAACGATGAGAAAATGAATCACGAACTCGAAGTTTGCTAAGAGGCCCTGAGTCTTCGCTTTCAGGATCAGAAGCTTGTTGAAAAGAAGATGCAACCAATTCGCAAATATATAGACAAGATCAAATTTAAGATCCTGGAAGAGGCAAAGGAATAGGAGAAGCCTTAGATCAAAACCGAATCTGCTCCACAAAAATCTAGTCAATAAATTCCTCAATTGATAGCTGAAGAAGAATCATCTCTCCTATCATCTAATCATGAATCCATGGAACATTTTCTTGGTGAGGGTTTTGAAAGGGAGGGGAGCGGTCCAGGCAAATTCCAGCATGAGGACGACTATTATTTTTAATGAGGAGCAGCTCTGATGTATTTATAAGTTTTATACTTTCGTATATTATATTTGTAATCAATTATAATGATAGCTAAGCTATAAACAAATAAATTAATTTAATAATCTGGCTTTTAAAAATATTAGAAGGTTGTAAAAAAAGATGAGAGATGGAATGGACCAATTAGCAGCCTAGAATGAATAAGAATGGATATAATCATAATTCTTGCAATAGGATAGCGTCTACTGGAAAACCTGGCAAAATTGACTTCAACTTGATGGTAGACTTTTATCCGTTTATATTTTAGAGGTCGATCTTTTGAGTCATGGTTTCTTTTTTCAGTGGTATCTTATCACCTGCTTTGAAGTTTCTTTGCTTCACTGTTACAAACGTTTTGATAGTAATTGCTTAAATATTTTTCCGTCCGTGCTATTTAAACAACCCGCTGATTGTCTTAAACATCGAAAGATTCATATCTATGGTAAGTTTGATCATTTTCTTGATGCTCTTGCCCACAACAGTGTTGTTTTAGCAGTTGAAGTTAAGATCTACGTTCATGAAGAGATCAATTGTTTTCAGCACATCAACTTAGTAGTATCCCTACCTTGGAAGTATGCGGTAGCGTTATATTCTAAGATTAATATTAGGAAGAGTTTCATTGTTGCGCATATTGAGATTTCCAAATTTGACAAACTTATTCATTAAGCCTAATGGAATCTGTTCATGCTATTTTTAATAGTCCAATAAATTATCATAATAGTAGAGACGTCGAGCTTAATCCATCAACTCCCTGTTTGTGAACCTAAAACCTTGAACGATATCCACAATCATCAATAGCAAAAAACCACCGTTGAAGGCAAACACCAAACAGAATCCTAACCATCCCATAGCATTAAATATTTTAACAATATTCAAAGTATTTGAATTGTTTTGGATGATTCCATTAATTAGGAAGGTAGAAATTAAGACCACTAAAAAGAAGAAAAGAATGCAAATTTAAAGAGATAGACGAAAATAATGGCGCCAGCATGAGTAGTAGGGACGGGTACCAATATAGCGGATCACCTAGAATATTTGAAGTATTAGTAAAATAGCTGCCTGCGCATGCTCAATTTAATAGAAAAGAGGTAGAGCGATTATCATACAAAATTTTTTGTAATAGGATAGGAGATGATAGTTATAGGGACGCAGCCAATGCTTAGGTGACCACTCTGAGCTAGTGTTATATTACTCAAAGCGTAGACTTTTGAGAAAGCTACCATATCGAGTCAAATAGTACTCGTATTGATCACTGCCAATAACAGCCAAGGGATAGTTAATCATATCATAGTAGATATAGAGGTGATATCCCACAAAATAAATATTGAATATGGCACATACAAATAGAGATATCCAGCGTTTTAAGGAGCTACCATCAAAGTACATCCACTATAGTATCATTGCAATAGTTACGTAGAGGGTAGATAATTCGTGAATTTTATGCATTATTGAAAAGAATTTACTCTCAAGATGCGCTAATTTTATATGATTACGAACCAAATAAGCAGCCAGAAAAAGAGCCCAACATGTTACAATCAATATTATGGGGACATATACATCGTAGATGAAGAAACTGGACTGACCTATTCGTTGAAATCTCCAAGGAAGGGTCGTTAAATTAAATAATCGACGCTAATTTTTGACCATGTCATATGTATCGGGTCCCAACACATGATTGGGGACTCCCGAGTTCTGTTCCCATCTTGGTACGTCGTAAAATACAAAGATACCCCATATTCTCACTCCTTCATACATGTTTTGAGGAGGTACACTATTTATTAAAACTGAAAGACTCGTCATCTGCGCCCCTGAAACCATCATTGCGAGAAGACCAGATTTCTTAAACTACGCCACGAGGGGATGGGTAGTAGCTTGGGCCAAAGTATCTGATATACTGCTGAGAGTGTTTATAATATTTTTTTAAAGATCAGTTGTGCCTGGTGATTTCAAAAGAAACCAATTTATTGCTGTTGATAGACCATAGTTAGTAGTTTTAAATGGAAAAAGATCGATGGCTGTATGTAAGATGGCTGGTTGAGCCATAGTCGTTACAGTCACTGTCTTATTATAAAGAAAGATAAAACCTGCAGGTTATACAATTATCCTGTAAGAAGAGGCGCTAAGAGTCTGATTTGTAATAGTAAAACTAGATAGGGGCTAGCTTTCGATGCTGATTGTCTGAAATGCCAGGCTATCGAATGTGGTGAAATCAAGGCTATCTGTAAAAATCATATCAATGTAAATTTTTTAATTATCTGCAGCAGGGAAATATATGTTTATACTGAGACCCACGCAGTAGAATGAGCAGTCCATGCATTGATTTAAAAGCGCATAGGCGATGTAGGAAGATGGGCAGGTTGTTCCACAGCTACCATTATATAAATAATATCCGGAAACACATGATTGACAGGGATTTGGATTACCAGTGCAGGTGGCGCATGAAGGATCACAGGATAAGCAGATATTAGGTCCTGCTCCGCCACTAGTGCTGCTGTAGTAGCTAACAGGGCATATTTTATAACAAATACTGCCTAACAAAAAAGCCTCATTGGTTCCATTGAGAGTACAGCTGGTGCAAATACTTTGATTTAAGCACACAGAACAGGTGACATTGCATTTAGTGCAATTCATTGAGTTATTGCTTAAATAAAAGCCTTGATTACAAGGGAGAAAGCACTGATAACTATACCAACCGTACCCTGTTATACAGGCTTGGCAGTGCGTAGAGTTTATTGAGCATTGAGTACAGCTAGCATTGCAAAGGTCACATGTACGAGCAGTGGAATTACCAAAATAACCTGTGGGACAAGTCGATTCACATGTTAAATAGCCAGCTGTGCTATTTACATAAAGAAAAGATGCCCATGTGCCTGAGGATTTACAGGA
>Ga0302268_1000366_pt1 | contig 28309 bp, 70 predicted proteins | sample III_Bog_E2_1_FD_194554 | JGI IMG/M metagenome (GOLD analysis project Ga0302268, IMG submission 194554) | Peat permafrost microbial communities from Stordalen Mire near Abisko, Sweden - III_Bog_E2_1 | ecosystem: Environmental > Terrestrial > Soil > Wetlands > Peat | place: Sweden: Abisko... | reverse complement strand
CCATAACTGAACATCAAATGCGCTTGTTTTTGGCACGGCTTTGCAATGGTGAGAAGCGGCGAAATCTCTCCATTCTTTGTCATCGCGATCAGCTTCATAGACTCCCAAAGAAAACACCCCTACAATCACTATTAACAAGATCCATTTCATACCGCCTCCATTTCATTCATGCACTTGCGTGTCCAACTCCAACATCTCCTCAAGCGATTCCAACTCAGCGGCATCGATGTACATGATTTTTGGCTTCGCTGTCATATTCGCCAGGTACTCCTTGGATGGAATGGCAACTACACCGTGTTCTGTCATCACGGGATGATGAACAGGCGTAACGATGTTTGCGTTCTCGTCGGCCTTCTTTGAACCGATTTGAAAACAAATGTCGGCAACGTTTTGGTCGACAGCTACCGGCTTTGTCTTAACAGCACGGATGAACGGCTTCATTCGTTCAGCGTACTTGCCGTCGTACTTCTTTGGGTTTGCCAACCGTGAAAACCATGCACGGAGGCTGTGACGGCTGATACTGAAGTATGCTTGGATGTTGGTGCGAAGAGTATCAGCGTCGTCTTTGTAATCGGCGGCGTGGTCTTCAAGGAGGGTGAGGAGTTTCTCGTTATTGGCTACGTTTTCCTTCATACTTCCACCTTTGCGTATTACGTTGTTTCCGTTCTCACTTGATTTATGCTGCCAGTTCATCTTTAGATTCTCCACCGTTAATCGCGTGGCTGTCTAAAGCTTCATCTGCTATTGCCTGCTTCTCGATCACCTTCTCGATGAATTTGCTGTCCAACGAACCATCAAACACAAGATGCTGAACCATAACGTGGTTTTCTTGCCCGATACGATGAGTACGATCTTCAAACTGTGCTAAGTTTGCGCTAACCCAATCCAACTCAGCGAACACTACATGATGCGCTGACGTAAGGTTTAGCCCCTCGCCGCAAGATTGAATCCCGCCAACGAACACCCGGCAGTCCGGGTCTGTCATAAAGCTGTTTTCTGCCTCAAGTTGATAATCAACACTTTGATTCCTGCCATCGAGGGTAACTACACCCCACTGCATTAACGCTTCGGCTATCCCATCGGCAACCTCATGGTGGTGTACACCAATGAGAATCTTATCGATGCCGGATTTTAGCATATCGCCAACGTGGTCAATCACATAGGGCATTTTCTCTATGGCGAGCTTCTTGCGAACCTTTGCCATTTCGGTAAAGTATACACCCTGACATTCCTTCAGCTTTGAAAATGCAGTATGGTACAAAGCTTCATCCTTGTCTTTGTATAGCTGCATATCGGCCTTCAAAGATGTTTGCTTCTTCTGCCAATCCACCTGAATCTTGATCTGTTCATTCACGAATGCGAGCGCCGACCCTTCAGCATCCAGTGTAACAATCGAATGCATCTTGGGGGGCAATTCCTTGAGAACCTGTGCCTTCATTCTTCGAACCAGAACCGTCTGGCGTAGTTTAAGCTGCAATTCGTCTAAATTGCAGTTTCCGTAGTATTTGGTGGTAGCAGTGGTATTACCTTTGCAATACCTTTGCCCATAGTACCAAAGCTTTGCCAGCTTCGAGAACGGCATTAAGAGCTTGAGAGTGGTGTACATCTCAAGCGGACGATTTGGAATAGGCGTTCCTGTCAAAGCGAGCCTATAACGAATACGCTCAGGGTTGTGCAGCGTTGGCTCATCCTTATTCCAGCCAGCTATCTCGAATACACCCTTTGTACGCTTGGCGAGGTTGTTCTTGATCTTGTGGCACTCATCCATGATAAGCATGTCCCAATCACGGTCTATCAGTGCGTCGAGCAAAGGGTTTGGATAGAACTCTTCGTTCCCTTCTTCGTCCAGCTTCTCTTCGAGTAACGGCTTGCCTTTCTTGTCATACACAGGTTCTCCGGTTTCTTCATCCATCACCTGAACCATGATGTTGCGGCGAACGAGTTGGTCGTAGTTCACAACCACGATTTCGCAATGGATAAGTCCAGCACCCACGCTCATCTTGCGTGTGAGCCAACTCTTGCACTCCTTAACCCAATTCGATTTGAGTTTCTTCTTCGTTACCACCAGAACCGACTTAACGGTTTCATCGGCGTTGATGATTCCGATAGCCTGAATTGTCTTTCCCAGCCCCATTTCATCCCCAAGGATAAGCGACTTGATAAGATTTCCAAGGTAGATACCAACCTTCTGGAAGGGCATATAGGCATACGGTTTGCCAGTTTTGGGGTTAATTCCCTTTGGGCACGGAACGTCATAATCGAACCCAACCCCATCAGAAAAGCTGAGATTGTAAATCTTGTTTTTGAACTCCAAGCCCTCTTGAATGCTTTGCTTTACAGCGCTGTCACCATAGCCTGAAAGCTTTATTGCGATAGCCGGGTCGTATGTATACCAATAACCAAGGTTGCCATCAGTGGGTTTCTGCCATTCAAAGCCTGCTTTCTTAGGGATTTTGGTGCTATCCACTTGGGAAATTAGGTACTTGGTCTTGAGTGGTAATTCCGTGTTTGGGAAGTGTATGATTTCCATGATGATGGTTGCGTCCCTTCACTTAGCTGTTCTCAAACACGTATTTGTTCCCGTTGAACTTGCAGACTCCAGTAACCTTAAAACCACTATCGAGGATACTGCACCCACGATAAACGTTTTCGCATCTGTCTTCTATTTCCGCCGGTGTCATAACGTGATCGTAAGGAACGCTAACTATCACGCCATTATCAAACGAGATGTAACGTTGATTTTTCATGATTATAGATGCGTCCCTATCCCTTTGCTATCTCGAAGGTTTGTACATCGTACTGCCGGTGCGACAATACCATATCGTCAAACGAGTGGCTTTGGTGTGTTTACCGCGAGGCAGGCCACAATTAGAACAGAGCGGAGGCTTGGTGATCTTGTGAAATCTTCCCATCGGGTCGTTCTCGTCGGTTGGACCTGTCATGGACACCTCGTGAGGCTCGCTGACCATTACCCAACCTCAGACGTAGAATGAACAACCGGCTGTTTGTTCTTGGCGATCAATACGACAGCGATAAGGTGGGCGAGGCCGGGTTTAACATGCCATTCCCTGGCTGCTGCGTTACGGGCATGGAGAAGGTCGTTGGCTTCAATATCCATTACCTTTCCCTTGTAGTGTGCTTTGAACGTCATCGTGTGTAATCCAGTGGCATTGTTCATGGTTATCATTGCGTCCTTACTTGTTTGCTACCTCGAAAGCATGTTTTCTGGTCGTCTTGACACACAGGTTATCAGGTTTGAAACCACCAATCCCATTCGCCAGATTTACCACCATGGCATATCCATTACCATCCAACGTCTTGAAGGAATTTGATGATATACATAAAATACCCACCTCTCTGCCAAATGGATGGTCAGTGAATATGGCTTAATCGCCGACTTTCAAATCGCCGACCGTAAACTTCAACCTCTGTTGCTCGACAATCACGTCGCTCCAAACGTGCATCTTGACCCAGAGTTTGTCAAACGATATTATCTTTCCGTCAAGCTTGAAGAACTTTCCAGTTGCTGTCTGAGAAACAACACCTAGCAGACACTGTTGTGAATCAACAACCCCTACTTCGCCGTATCCTGAAGCGTTAAATACATCGCTTCTCCAAGTAGTACCAACCGAATTTGCCTGAATTATTTTCATGTTTATCATTGCGTCATCCAAGCTTTCTTATCTCACGCAAAGTAAAGGGTGCATCCGAGTAGATGCACCCTTTACTTCTCTAAACTGGAATCTAGACTTACATCACTTTGGCATTACGGTAGCTTTCGCATCCGCCGTGACTTACCAGTTCAAAGCTTATGCCAGTTCGGGAACAGAAGCCTCCAGTTCATCGACATTCACTTCGTCAAGCGAAGCTTCGTTGTCATCTTCGTCTTCACCACCGGCAATCTGAATTTCCTCGTCTTCGGGAAGATTCGGGTCTTCGGCGATATCAACCTCGATAAGGTCGTCCTGCCCTTCGGAGATGGCCGCCTCCTTGTCAAACGGCTGTTCCAAAGCAGATTCAAGATTCTGGTCTTCGGCGACTTCTGCCTTAACCTCGGATACCGGAGCCTCACTGAGATTCTCTTCAGCAACCACCACCGTAGGAACAGGTTGAACCTCAGATGCCTCATTCTCGGCTGCGATATGTGCATCCGATATGGCGTCCAAAACCTTGGAAACCTTTGTTTCGAACACCTCGATGGGAACGAGGGTGATCAGCGATGGAACCATGATCTTGACATGCTTACCGTCGCCGGTAACCATGATTGCGATTGCCTTTCCAATTACCTTAGTCGTTGTCACCTTGCCAACAGCCTTAGTAACCTTGCCAACAGCCTTAGTAACCTTGCCAACAGCCTTGGTAACGCCCATCCCACGGCTGCCCGGACGTTTCTTGAGCTTCACGATCTTGTTATTTTCGTTGAGATACCCATCGGTGTGCATACGGGAAACGATTGCACGAGTACTCTTGGTCGGGTCGGGAGAACCCTCATTATAACGGTTGATTTTCTTGGCGATCTGAAGGTAACTCAGACCCTCGCCGTACAACTTTGCGATCTTGATGTACGGAATTGCTTCGTGTGCTTTCTTTTCAACGGTGGCAGTAGCCATTTTTTTTGAAATCTCACTTTCTGATTGGTTGTTATCCATACAATCTTATATGGTCATCCCATCCATGCGTGATAGCTGATTTACGCTCTCAGAATCATTCAGCCAATACATGATTAGATTCCAACGCCATTATTAGGTTGTATTTACACCTAAAAGAAACGCAAACGTATGCGTAACGTAATAATGGCGTATGAGAACGTATGGATAAGGTAGCATGGTGTTCACAGTTCGTCTTTAAAGATGTGTGGTTTGATGTGTCGATAAGTCTCCCACAGAAAGAACGCTGCCACAGCTGCTCCAACTCCATATCCAATGGTAAGCCACACCAAACCGGCACGAGATGCAAATACAGCTTCTGTTACGCACAAAGCCTCAAGGCATCGAAGTATACCGGCGATGATTGGTCCGAATTTTTGCATCAAGTAGGTCATGGCTTCCTTTGCGTTACTTTGAAGTTGTCATCTCTCATCTAACGGTGGATAAAGATGTGGACGCAAGGTAACATCCAATACCCTAGCAGCGCAACAATAATCGTGTTCAATACCTGCTAGGTCTCCATCACATCCCCCCCGATAACCAATGCATAGCCGTTGATTTTCGGAGAACGCGTACCGAGCGATCAAATCTTCATGGTCTTCGATCAAATCCATTATTCCATCGTAGAGTTCGTGACCTTCGCTGGCTGACATATGAGGGAATGAACCAACAGCTACCAACCTTGCAACAAGTTCCTTCGTTCTTTCGTTAATCATTTCTTCCCCTTTTCGCGCTCTTCCTGCCGCCTGCGCCTTTGGAGGTCCAAATATCGCTCCAAATCGTTAGACGCCACTTTGAAGTTCAGCAGCAGCATCCGCTCGTTCCAATCTTTTCGTTCTTCGCCTTTTTTTCCGGTCATCTTGTCGAGAATATGGCTGTATTCGACAGGTTCGTAATCCAAGTATTCGTACTTGCGGCGATCAACAAGCACGATCTGCACCGCGCTGTCGCCGTCGCAGTCTCGCGGGATCATCTCATCGCGCAATTTCGCTACCGCCTTAGTGAAGGCATCAATTGTTTGGTCTGGAATATCGTGCCAACTACCTACTTGTTTAGCCTTCGTCATTTTGTCAACCTCTGCTTTTCTTATCCGCTTCACGTTCTTAAACGCATCTGCCCAATCCTAAACCGCCTGAGCATCTTTTTTATTCATCCTAGTCAAAAGATTGAACAAAGGAAATGGCATTCGAAGTGTAGCTTCTTTGAATGCCATTTCTGCTCTAGCTGTAGGATTGCAATTGCACTCGAAGTTCCCTGTATTGTTTGGGCACGAATCAGCATGACGGGATAGATACCCTCCGCTCTCCCCAAAATGTCCACAGTTCTTTACGTGTGATTCTTGGGAGCATCCGTACGATGGTAACTTAATCTTTTTCATGTCATCTCTTGCGTGATTAAGGGGGCGATACCTCAAGAGTAAGTGTAGCCTTGATGGTGAGTGGCTCAACGTGAACAACTCGTACCTCTGCAAAGCGGTTCTTAGCCACTCTATCTTTCACGTCAGCTTCGAAGTCGGCTTTGTTGGTATACGCTAGGTAACCAACATAACGCTCAGTGCTTGATGGATAACCATGCCCCGGCGATTCAATGTATGATTGGTTGTCTAATATCACCCAATGTTCAACCTTGGGGATATCATGAACCGTATGGACGTAAACTGCACTCTTCAAACCAAACATTGTCATACCTCCTAGCGCTTCTTCCCAAACCAATTACGAATAACACCGATTAAAGCCTTCTTCGATTGTGTACCTTTCATATTGGCACATGCGAAATCCCAGATGGCTTCTGGTAGATGTTCTTCTGTTATGTGCTCATCCACCTCGATTGCGTTTTGAAATGGTCCTTGTTTGCAGGATGCACAATACACAGGGAACTCGAGTTCGTATAAAGGATTCATGATTTTACACACCATACCAGCGTCCATTGAGAGCCTAGCAGTGCCCATTTCCTAGTTAACTGAAAATGTATGGGAAACCCATACATATCACACATCTGTTTAACAGCGTCTGCGGCATTACCATTATGGTTTCCATCCAACCATACTTGGTTCCTGTAAGCCTGCCAATGAGACTCACCAATCACCCTTAGAACGAGAAACTCGTGGCATTCGCTTTCCCAGAACTCTTGCGTGCTGTTATAGCCGTGATAAAGATTGATCATGATTTGCCCTTCGTGGCCTCTTCGTAACGCTCGTTGCCATTACCTGCGTCGATAGCCATCCAAAGCCTCTTCAAATCCATTTCAGGAATAGATTCTAAACGTTCCTTGTCGAATGGCTTGACACACCACATGGTTTTTCTCCATTCGATGATGGCTCTCACCAAACGATTTTTAAGGAATTCACTCATCTGTAGCAACTTGTAGATTGACATGGTTTGTCATTGGTTGTTGAGCTGCCAACTGCACCATATAACAAAGCAAACATACGGCGAGCACAGCGAGTATAACAACATACAGTTTCTCGTAATTCATAACCACCTATGCGTGGTTGCGGTTGTTAACTCTCGTCGTGAACGCGGAGATTACAGAGAGCCGGGATGCCAGGGTTGATCGGGATCGGAGAACCAGGGCTCATCGTGCGGTGAAGTGTATTGCGTCATCGCTGCGCCTCCGCTACGATTATGCCGCCATCAAAACTCGCTTTCACGTTTGCGAATACAGAAAGGGTTTCGTTCAATTCTGCGAGTTGGGCGGCGATTTCGGTAACCATCTGCATAATTGCCAAGGGCTGTTCTTCTACGCTGAGCACCCTTAATTGTTCTCTGTAGCATCTGATTTCATCGGCTTTCATATGCCCACGCCTTTCTGCTGCAATACCGCAGCCTGCTCGATCATGGTTTGCGCATCACTCAAGTCATCGAAGCGCATATTCTGGATGGGCACAAGCTGGTACTGCCGCTCCTTGAACTCTAGCGCACGCCAGGGAGCAGGGTCACCGTAGTTAGGCTGGGCCTCAAAAACATCCCAATCGCAAGCGTCGGACTCATCCTCAGTCTCTTTGTTGGTGATCTCCCAAATCAGCCTTACCGAGTTTCCCTCGCGGTCGTATCCGCTCGCAAAGTAATAGGTCTCGCCATGCACCACATAAGCAGTGGACGACCCAGCTACGTAATCAACGTAGGGATTTTGCTGGATGGCGTACTCGACGCCGTCTTTGGTGTACTTTCCGTGCTCTGCTACCAGACCGTCAAACGTGATTTCCTTTGCCATTTTCGTTCTCCATGAGGCTGGTTACCTCTGATGTTTCTAAGGTAGTTGATTCCCGAAAAGGGAGTCAAAGACATAATTCCCAAAACAAAGGGCTAACTCTCAATCGTGTTGTCATACATTACTTTCTACAGAATCGGGGTTACTTGCAGTTCCTTACCAAATGTATGCCTACATGGTGGTTTGGTGGCCTGTTTTCACCCCTCCGCTGCGATAATCCTATCCCTTGCGCTTCGGGAAGCACGAATCCAGTTTTCCAGCTTGAGGTCGGAATCGAACCGACAATGCTTGTCAGATTAACGGTTGAAAGCTGCCTTCGTATTGGTAACCAAAGTGGTCAGCCTCTTGATCTTTTCTTTCGCCTCGGTGATGAAGGAAACACCCTTCTCCGACTTTGGCTCAGGATGAGTGGTAATTGCCTTCTCCCATCCGTGAATGCTCTTCTCGTAACTTGCGATAGCGTTGGTACGTTTTTCGGTTTTGCTTTTCATGATTACCTCTGCGTTGAGTTGAATTTGTCTTCTCTAGTGGTTTCGTGGGAACGGCCAGCTGTCTACCACCACAGAATCGCTTTGTTGTGTCTTATCGAGGTAAGTTTTTAAAGCGTATAGCACATCCCAATCTTCGTTTTCAGCGAGCTTGTGATTATGCTTGATCAGCAGGGAGAGTTGTGTTTTTAGTTCAGCTACCGTTACGATCATGATTCGTCTCCATACAATTGAAATCTGCTGCTGCACCCACTAAAAGTTCTCGTTTGTTTTGGAGAAATTCGTATGGTAACATCCTCACCACTCGTCCGTACAACCTCAACTTCCTGCCAACTACTCCTATTCTCGCTGTAACCAAACTGCCATAGAATCTTTCTGCCGGGGTAAAAAATTTGCTTTATAGACGCCAGCAAATCAAGATGAGCATCCAATTCGCGCGATTTTAAAGTTTTGATTTCGGGTATGCGGCTCATGTCTTCCCTTTCAGTAAATCGAATGGCGGACTGGTTTTCTCTAGCGTTGTTAGGAGTTATTAACTTCACCCAGCGGACACGAGATTACGCCATCCACCCTTTCCAAACTCATTTTATGATAACCTTATTGCCTGATGTCATTAGCCGTCTCGCTTCAGCCTTGGATACACAAGGAATCGGCTCACTCTTTAGCAACGAAGACAATGAAGTTCTCACAGACTCACAACTTGCACGACGCCTCGCTGCCCACATCTTTTCGAGCAAGGTGATGTACCGACCGCGAAAGTATTCCTCTTGGATTTGTTTTATCTCTTCTGGACTCATGGTTTAAGGTGCGTGTTAAGTGGAAACCGCTCTCAGAAACTAGACAAGTTACTCTGTTCGTACGTTTCGAACCACCGCTTGGTTATTCCTTGGTACTTGAGGTTGTCCATGTGTTGCTGTACCTCGGGAATATCGGCATTGAACACCACCGTATGGATGGTTTTTCCGTTCTTTTCCTTGGTTTCGATGTTGACAGCATTAACCAGCTTGCTGTTAGGAATCACAGAGATTTTGTCAAACTTGTCTTTGTCGATTCCAACTGGGTCACTTTGCATACCAGCACGTTGGATGGTGTAGAAGTAAAAGTTCATTTCGTCACCAACTTATCAAGGCTTTTCTCTGCCTGCTTCATGACATCAGAAATTGTGAGCGCACCCTTGCTACGCTTCATAATTCCCATAGCTTTCCTGAGAATACTAATTTCATGGAACGGTGCCAGCGTACAATATTTAGGCGCACAGCACGGCGATGGATGCACTCGCTCTTCAGCGCAAATATCCTCGAACTCGTCTTGCTCTGTTTGATCGCCGTTCTTTCGATCTTCCAACTCCTCTTCGAGTTGCGCTCTGGTCAGTCTCTTTGTCATTTCGTCTCCTTCTTTTTCTTAGACTTTTTTATTGAACGGTTGGCTCTTTATCTGGAGCATTGATATCCACCGTGGTAGTACATTACTTCCAATTCCTTCCACTGAGGAAGCATGATGGTCCACCGTGGGGTTCATCCACACAGATAATCTCATTTCCGCTTTCCTCGTCGTGAAAGACGGTGAAAATTTTGTCATACCCAGCCGACGTCCCAGTTGAGTAAGTCCAAGTATATGTTTTAATGTGCTTGAAGCGTGGTGAGTTTTCAGATACTGCTATCCCCAATCCAATTCCAGCAATCGTTGCGACAACAAACCAATGATTTATTCTCATAGCAACTCCGTGTTGAAGCGTAATGCACAGCGGCAGCCCAAGCCGCAATCTTCATCACTGATATACAACAAATGGCCTGTCTTCACATCCGTAACCATAACGGTAAACGGCTTTGAAGCACTATGGATGCGGTTGTAGTCGTCTTCGGTAACATCGATCTTGATTCGGTCTTCCGGGTTGTATTCGGTGCCGATATAGAGTGTTTTCATAATCACCTATGCGTGGTTGATGAATAACTACCTCACAGCCAGTACTTCCAATGATTAGTAGATGCGTTCCACTTGTTTATAGCCCTCAGAGCGCATAATTCTGAAATAGGTACTTGAAGGTAGGTTTCTTTTTTGTCATGCCGAACAACCAGCTGGGCACCGTCGAACGAACTGGTCCCCGTCGTTTGATTTGCAATGTTGAACCAGTGGTATGTTTCGTAGGTCATAATCACCTATGCGGTTCTGCCGCTCTCATGGCCTCATCGTAACGGATGGTTTGATGGCCTGTTTCAACCTTGCATGTGGAACAACGGAAGAATATCTCGAAGCTTTCTTCGTCTAAACGACGACTCTCGATGGTCCCCCATTGCCGATGCAAACGGTGAGCTAGTTTGTGTAGCCATCCCTTCATTTATTCTCCCTCCTGAAGCGGGAGATAAACTGTAAGACCTTAAACCAGCAATCTGGATGCATGTCGAAGTCGCTGTTATCTCCACCAGACGCAACCACCTTAACATTCTTGGTGGGGAATTCGATAATCTTACCACACATGTCGCACATCGTATTTGTCATGGTCTATGCCTGAAACTCTGTTTCAAATCGAATCCAGCTTTGAGTATCTTCTGTATGTTGCTGAGTTGTACCGGCGGATTCGTATCGGGTGTTTCCTTCAGTGTATTACCCACGAAGTAAGCAATGTCTTGGTACATCTGGTACGGACTAACCAACGATGCCATCCCAAGGTGAGCGAGAATAGGGCACTTCTCGAAGATATTCAAACACCTAAAACCCATTCTGTGCCCCGCCCAAGGCGTTTGAATAGATTTGATGATGAATACCGGCGCTCCAACCTTGCGAGATAGATCGATCAAATAAGGCTTCTCAATACCTATTTGGTAGTCTCGCTTACCACCGAACCAATATCCGCGCCCAGTCTTTTTAAATGCTGCGTGCATCTCAGCTTCGCTCACGAGATTAAAGCTTCCAATGCCAAAGAAGTTATCATCATATGCAACACGGCGAGAAACGATGTAAGCTTTGCCACACACTATCAAATACCTCCAATCGATTCCATCTGCCAGTATGATGTCTTCTAACGGGAATCCATCGTCAATCTCGATGTGTGTTGTGGAGATACGCTTCCGCTCATATACGATCTTCGGGTCACCACCACCATACTGGTTAGCGACAAAATCGTAGTAGTCTTTGAATTGTGATTGGATTATCATTCCACCCTCAGGTCGTCTGCTGACACGTCCACTTCATATCTACGCCCGTCAACTTCAACGTGGTAGAACAAACGGGTGTTGTAAACCAGCACAACCTTCCCGGTCAGGCGCTCCCCATTATGGAGAAACGACACTGTGTCGCCAAGATCACAAAAGAATGGGTCGTACTCAACCAGCCTACTCATGCGTGGTCACCACGATTAAACATCTCGATGTACGGTTTCAGTTTCATGCTAATCCTTGCGTATCGGCTGCTTTGTCTTCTCAGGCTTCTTCACCGGAATTGGTTTTCTGAATGTATCCTCTTCTTTCGGTAAATGGCGCAGCGCTCCGTGAACGTATTGCTCGTCGTCATCACACGACCTGCGAGTTATCCCCATGATTATTTCCCCGTTATCAAGATTTCAAACCTACGGTTCATGAGGTATTTGAAAACATGGTCTAATTTGATACCCCCTGCTATCCTTCTCGTACCGTAGAAAGGTACGAATATCCAAAACAGGGATATATCCATGAACAAACCATGCACAATATTAGCAGCGTTGCACATTTCGATGTAACTACGCAGTGTGCTGAAAGAAACACTCATTATGAGTGCTTTCTCAGCCTCCAATGTTATGTCAAGCCTTTTCAAAGGTCACCTTGATTTCGTCTTTCGACGTCGCTCCGATGGCTTCGAGAACGCTATCGGCGATGTAATAGTCACCGATACCTTCTATGCTGATACCTTGCCCTTTCGAAGCTTCCATGCGAACACAGCTTTTGCAAACCTTCTTTGTCTTGTACGTTACGCTCACAGTAGCCATCATTCTCCTTATTCGTGTTTCATTGGTATGATTCTGTTCTTTTGTCTTTCGACACTGATCTGGTGTTCAAGCTGCTTATGATTCCTAAGTGCAATCTGGTTGCATTCATAGCAGTCGGACCACACCACACAACTCGGAACTCCGTGTTCACATGGTTCACAGTCGCAGTAGTTTGGGCAAAGGCTCATACTAGTCGTCCTTTAAGTAGCGTGTTTCGTGCAAGAAATTGATGAGTCCTGCGAGTTGCTTGTCGGACAATGGGTTTTCCCCTTTGTCATACTCGGCAATTTCGTTCTTTGCTACCATGCGAAGCCCGGACACACTCGTCGCCTCGGGATTGTCCCTCAACCCAATGCAACAATGAGGTAGCAAACGTTTTGATAAGGTTAGGTTCGTCATGCTATTGGGTGCGTGATTCATCAGTTTACTTCTCTACCAAATCATTACCTTGTGGAACTCTGTTCCACCACAGTTGGTACACGACATAGCATCGTCTTTTAAATCGTCTTCACTCACCGCTGGAGAGAACTCGTTCGAACCGCACTGATTACATTGCCACGACCAACCAGCTTTTCCTCCACCCTCCAAACTGAAGGTGTTGATGAACTCGGCTTCTGATTCTGTGTGCAGTTCGCCAGGCGGAATGTTACTGGCGTAGATGAAGCCGTACCCGCTCCAATTTCTGAGCGCTTGCCAAAATCGTTCATGAGGATGGCGTACACAATATCTCTCGAAGCTGGCAAGTGTGCTCTTCGATTTGCTCATAATTCCTCCTTCAAAGGAACCTTCTCTACAACTTCAGCATCACGGCGCTTCTTAAATTTTATATGCGCTCCACAAACTGTGAACACTTGGTCTGGATGCAGCTCGGCCAAACGAATCGCTTCTGTAATAGCTTCAGGCTTGGTGCTATGCCGATATGGTTTCTTTGGGGCAGCAGCTCCAAGCACAATCCAATAAGTGTTGGCGGTCGTCTTCCAATTCTTCTTCATAAGATTGAACCTAGCGACGGTCATAAAACCTCTATTGTTGTGTCTTTAGCTGTTAGCTCCATCAGGTTCAAACTCCTTCTTCAATTCAAGGTAGCCTTGGAGACGATACTGTTTGCTGGTCTCCTTGTCGATAACACGCTGAGCCTTCTTGGCGGCATGGCGTTCACGCTGCTTTGCTCCAATCCACAGCCTACGTTCCTTAATCCACTCTTCTATGTTGTCTAAGGCATTGATCGGAACACCGATTTCGCCATAGTCGTATTCGTGGTTTCCAAAGTAGACTTTCCCGCTTAGCCTGATTTCATTCTTTTTGTGGTCGCACCAAAATGATTCGTAGACATATCCACGAAGAATACGAGTTGTGTCGTCGCGGTACTCGTCGCTGTAAAGCAAACGAGCCTCTTGGATTTTGTCAAAAGCATCGCGACACGAGCTATTAAGCCCATCCAAAAGTTTCCTGTATTGGTTGTAATCTGCTACGAAACTCATTACCACACCTTTCCAAGAAAATGGATAGCGACAATTCCCAATGCAGTTATCAAACCAAGGCCGATTATGAAACACGCACCTATAGCACACGCTATGATAACTTCGACGAGTGTGAAGCCGTTCTCGTTACTTGATTTATCCATTGCTCGTCTCCACATCGCAGCTGTAACCGTGAATGTGGAAACTATACATCCCTTAATGTCGTTCATTTCGCCTTCTTTTCTACAAAAAAGTAACCACGTTCTTTCACAATACCAAGCACGTAGTTGAGCGATGCTGCAACGAGCAAATCCCCACTGATTGCATCACGAACTGTAGCGTACGCTATGCCGGGATAGTTGACGTTGTTGTGAAGAGAACATGTAACTTCTCTGTAAAGCGGCGGATTGTAGGCTTTGAAGCTCATGCCGTTACCTCTTCGATTTCAAGACTGATTTTACGCAACTTCATGATTGCGTCAGCCTCGTTGAAAGCGACTTCCCAATTGTCAAAACGCTTGGCTTCGAACCTTCCACCATAACTGATAAAACCACAATGGCTAATCACGATGTACTTGCCTTGATTCTCGAGTTTGAGGATGTGCTTCATGGTTTAAGGTGCGTGTTAAGTGGAAACCGCTCTCACATCCATCTGAAGTAATCACACATATTTCCTAGTACCACCAAACGGTGACGTTCCATCTCGTTGTGTCCGTTGGATGTGCTGTAATTTTTGATGTTGCGAGCCTTTATCTCCAAATCTTTTTTCAATAGGCTAAGGAACCGTTTGCCTATTGTTTCATCGTCAACATTACTCTTCAAATAGTTGAGGTATGGTGTCAAAACTTCCGTTCTTGCAGCGGAGTACATGGCATCTTGCGACCATTCGAAAGCGTGGACTGGATTGATTGCGAGGCTGGCTTTGAACTTGTCTAACTCAACAACATCCTGTTCAAGCAATCCTTCGATTTTTACGATGAGATCGTTAATCTCGTTTTTATCTAACTCGTCGATGTTCATCACTTCCCTTTCGCCACAGCAATAGCCCTACGACAAACTTCTTCGTAGTCTGGCGATTGCGCTGTTACATTAGTTCCCGGTTTTATAACCGACATAGAAGCCACTTCGTAGTGGTGCTGAGATATCTCCAAACGCATTAACCGCCAGTCTTATTCAACGTGTTCACGGCTCATTAGTTTCAATCCTTCGAAGCCTTGCTCCTCGTCAAAAGTACCGTCGAGGCCCGTGCGTTGCCAGCAATCACTAGAAGCTTTGAATCCGGGAGGGTGACCAAAGTGGTCAAGATTAGCTCCCCGCCATCTCTGATCGCTCTTTGTTCCCTGATTACGGCACTGCAAAACATAGACCGTTACTTCTCCGTCGTTTCTCATCATTTCCTTTTCTCCGCTTCGTATTCCTTACCGAATTGTTCGTATTCCCGAATCTGTTCTGCATAGGCTATATCAGCCAAACGGTCTGCTTCCATTATCTTCAATAACTCGGGTTAGAACTCAGGCTTGATTTCTCCTGTTTCCTCATCGAAGTGTTCACACCCGCCATCTGTCCACGCCCTACAAATCGGGCAACGTGAGTTACCTTGAGCTGGTCCACAACTCGAGCAATGGGTATCACCACACATGCAAGTCATCTTATCTGACCTTCTTACCATCGTTCATTGAAAAGAGAATTTCATTCAGCCTTTCGTAATCACCGTCTGAAAGTTTTTCGTTTGAAGTAAATTGTGGAGGGTAACTAAGGCGTGTCTTGATAATCTCTTTGATTATTCGATAATCACGTTTGGAAAGATAGTTTGCCATTACATCGAGTGTCATGTGTTTCTCCTATTTACCGAATTCCCTAGCTAGAACTGCGTAAGCTGCGGATACGATCTTAAATGCTTCCGTAGCGGCTTCGACGGTCATTCCTGTGAAACTAATCCTGTCAGGATGGCATTTCATAGCCATAGCCCTGAAAGCAGATGTTATTTCCTTCCATGTGGCGGTAGCGCCAACACCGAGGATGGTACGAGGGGTGAGCTTGCCCTTGCCATACAGAACCTTCTCGGCCTCCTCGAAGCCCATACGCTCGTAGAATGCACTGTTCCAATCGTGAGCGGAACCAAATCCATCAACATCAGGATTGTAACGTGGTCTAGCGGCGTCGATGTCGGCGAATGTCTTACGCAACTTTGTCTTCCTTCCCACCTTGAACGAGGGCTTCGTATGGCTTGTGATAGCACGGCAACCCCAACGATTCAAGGTGTTTGCAACGCTTGTAACGGATGAATCCAAAACAACCACAGGCCCACCAGCGACCTGTCTTGCTCTGAGCGACGGTATACATGCGGTCACTCGATTCAGAGCGAATATAAAACCGATTCGTCCATGCACCGTTATCGGGAAGCATGATGCTTGTTTTCGGTCTAACTACGATGTTTGCCATTCCGTTCTCCTTAACAAACTACGAATGCGTGTTAAGTGGAATGTCGTCTCACTACCAAACTTTCATTCTCTTGTCTAAAGCATTTTGGCAAGCTTCTTCACGTGTTACACCAATACCGGAGGGTGCGCTTTGATATGCGGATAGGAATACCATATACCCACCATCAAGATGAGATACTCCATTCCTCATTGGTCCAACAACAGTGAAGTCTGGATAGAATATTCTCAATTTTTCTTCGCTGCTAAACTCAACAACTTCGTCAACCATCTTACACGTTTCACAACGCATATCTCGAGTGCCGTGAGACCTACCAAAGTTTACACATCCAGCGTGTGAAGCAGGTTCAACCGACATGCGGTAACGCTTAATTATGGTGACGAGTAAAGCTTGAATCTCGTTTGTCATACGATTTTGCCCTTCTTCCAATCATCTTCAAGACCGAGAATAACCTTTTCGTATTGAGATTTGGTTACACCACTGTAGAGTTCTATATCGTCTCGTCTACCAAGCGTGTGAATTAGAACGCTCACGGAAGCGTGGAACAACTTAACAATCAGTTTTACGTCGTAGATGTTCATAACGTTAGATGCGCCCATTTCCAAATCAAGCCTCAGTCGTACCAAACATGAGAGATTTTGTAATACTTTATTTTTTTGGTAATACTTGAGTACTCTCCACTGTTGAGTTTGCTTAGTACAGAGCAGTTGACACTACCCCTATTAGTTACCTGTGCTTCGATTGATGTATCACCGGGCCAAGGTGAGTACTTAATCTTTGCACCCTTTGGAAGTTTCTTAGCCTTCTGGTGGAGAAGATTTGGAGCAACGATGGGGCATTCGTTGATAGGAACCCAACCATGTAATCCAACAGGTGTATATGATGTTTCCGACGCCTCAACCTTCGGAGGTGTATATGTCGGCGACTCCACAACTACAACAGGTTCAACGTATTTCACAAATTTTGGAAGTATCGATAGTTGTGAGTCCACGCAATCGCGCATTCTGGTCAGCAAATCTCGATCTTCAATCCCTGCTAGGAATTGCCTGAACCTAAACAATTGAGCTGTGTTATCCATACCAATCCATGCGTGTTAAGTGGAAACCGTCCTCAGTGGTAGAATCTAATCTCAGGAGACACACAATGCAATTTCAACTTACACGTGAACAATTCGAAAAATGTCGTGGTGATTTGGCCGCTCAGGGGGTTTCTCTGACTGGCGATTCTGGAGTAATCAATCACAGCGGTTGTACGGTGGATTTCGCCTACACTGAGCCAACCCTAACCATCACCGTAGTCCACAAGCCATTCATAGTTTCGGAATCATTCGTGGAATCACAAGTTAGCAAGTGGTTCTCGGCAGAAACGAACGGCTAAACCGAGAATTGCCTTGTTTGGCTTACTAGTTCAGCGTTTCTTTTTACACGATCAAGACACGCAAGGCAAACTCCGAACTTATACACATCTACCCGTTCAAGTGAATAGTTAAAAACCATGTTGCGTAGAAAGTCGTAAGTTACCGCAGTCTCGTCACACGCTGCAATTATAATTCCGTGTTCACATTTTCCAACAATCATACGAGATACACATCCATTTCTCCGTGTGTTCGCCACTCAGCGTATTCGCCTGTCAATTCATGGTACGCAGCAGCAACCTTTTGCCAATCCTTAAAGGAAAGCTTATACAAACTGCGAGCCATGAACAAGTCTTCAATAGCGGTCTTGACGGCTTCAATTTTTTCAGACTCGATTTCTATCATCATCCCACCTCGATTTCAACGTTGTAAACCTTCGACCCGTCGGTGAGAGTTTCTTCCACAAGCTTAACACTCGCTGGATTATCACTCTTGTAAAACTCGAGATTGATTTCGAAACGCGGCAATCCGGAAGGTGCATGTTGAAGGATGGCTTTGATGTTGGTCAGAAACTCTTCTACGTTGTTTCCAGCAGACTCAGATGAAAGTGTCTTTTTCATACCTAGAATTGCGTCCGTGGTGGAGTTCTCTTCTCAACCTTGTCCCAAGGACGATACACATTCTTAAGCATACCAATGAGGTCGGCTATAGGATAGCGTTTGTTGAAGTGCATAACCCCTCTAGGTAGCCCGTCCAGTTCACATCTATCACAACCTGTAACCATGATGATAGCCATCGGTTGCACATCTTCCTTAACCAGCTTTTGGCAGAACTGTATACCGTTCATCACTGGCATCTGGTTGTCGGTCAGAACGATGTCGAATGGGCCGTGTTTGTCATAAATCCTGAGGGCTTGCCCACCGTTCCAGCTTTGGTAAATCTGGTCGGCCTTCACGTACAGGTTATCCATCAAAGCATAGACGATGGCTTCCCGAACCTGCTCATCGTCATCGACTAATAGGATTTTCATACCTACCTCGCTGCAAAATCATTACGAATATCAAACTTTGTGTTGAATTTCTCCGGGCAGTGGCAAACGAGCGAACCGATAGCTTCAGCATCCGTCTTGCCAACACCTTCGAAGTACAGTCCCTTCTCGTCGTATAGACGAGCGACTATTTCAATACCGCGCCTTCCCTCATTTTTAACGTAGTAGCCGTGGTTGGTGCATACCAACTGAACAATGTTCATGCCTTCACCTTCACGATAGCTTCGATGTGTTTTGGTTCACCGGCGGATGGTTCGAACATGCAGCAAAGAGCGTCTTGTTTCGGAGTGTAGTCTCTGCAAAGCTGAGGTCTGTCGGCGTAGATGGAGCACCTACCATTCTCATCCAGCTTGGTACATCCGAACAAAGGAATCTTACACTCACCATTTTCGCGAGCAAGCCCCATCACTTCAAAAAAATCAAGACCTTGTAAACCGAGCCAAATATTAGCCTTGTCTTTCCAATCATCACCAACGAAAAACACTGTATGTTGGTTTAACAAGAAGCCACGGCAACATGCCCCCGGTTTAGGGCAATAGGAGCACGTTGCCATTTGTGGGGTATTCGAAAGGATGACTAAAGCAGTGCTCATGCCTTCCTATGCGCTATTCGAACTCGTTCGTCTCTTTTGAAAAAGCTGCTGCGAGTTTGTCTTCTTTGATCGGGAATTTGCCTTGTATCTGTCCGCAATCAACACACAGAATGAATTCTATGTCGTCCCCACCACCAATACCCAAACCGTACGGAACATAACCGTTGCGTTCTAAGCCTTCAAAATAAATGCAGCAACAATCACTGCAATGCCCTTGCACCTTAAGCAAACGTTCACATTTACAAGTCATCACTTCCCTTTCTTTGGTGAGAAATCCTGTCTTAATCCACGTAACAACGGGCTAAGGTGACACATCTCTGGTGTAACCAAGTAGAAGAAATCAGGCTCCACATTAAGAAGATGAATACCACCTTCAGCGAGCTTAGCAATTGCAAAGCGACTACAAATCAGTTTGTGTGGCGAATACATACATCTGCTGTGAAAAAGTAGACCGATGATTTCCGAGTAGTCATACTTCGTTCCAATATCAGCCCTAGCAGACACAACGATTGCATTATACTGAGCATCCGTACATTCGAGTGGATAGCGCCAATCGGTTGTTACCTTAGAATATCCATCAGGACGCTCTTGAACACCACCATCAGACCTAGCTCCAATCCATGTGCCTTCTTTGGTGCCTAGTTCTATGTGGTCTATCAGCGAACTGGTTACGAAATCGATTGCCCTTCCGACAAAATCAGAACTGTTTGTGAACCTTACTATAATCTGAGCCATATTTAATCACCTTGCTCAGATTATACGCAACAAGGTTAGGCTAGACTACAGTTTCCTTCTCAAACTGGAATTCGAGGTCAGACAACTTAGCTCGTACACCATGCCCACCATAACCTGGGGTTGCTGTAATGACACCCTTCAAAAGCTTTTTTAAATCATCGTCGACACGGATTGGCTTAGTCCATCCACCGAACACACAATCGATTAAAACGATCTTCTTTTCGTACTCACGGAGAATGGTTTCTACCGCTTCTCTCCAGCAAGAATCGTGGTGTCCGTACAACACGTATGGAGTTGCACCTTTTACGTATTCATGTCCAGCATCAAGCGTATACCCGTCTGACCACTCATTACGGATAACATTCCAATCAGCTTTGCCAAACACGCCGACATATCTGTTACCGAAATCGTATACGAGAATTTCAAGATGCCGATAACCGTCTTCCACATCGTAATCATTGGTAAGGGAGAAGACAACTTTCATGGCACTAGGAAGTCCACATTTACGCCAACGATGTTCGTATTCACTGCAAATGATGTGACTTACGATGTTTCTCATTTTGAGCGTTCTCCATCACGATAGGCTTGGAAATAAGTGTCGGCTTGTATCGTCATCATGGCGAATGAAGTGGGGGAGCATCCCCCCCCACGTAACCAAATCTGAACCGTTAATCACAGAGAATTCCCATTCAACGTAACGTTTGTTGAAGAACTGCCTCATGGCTTCCATTTCCGTGCCATTAGCGTCTTTTGGGAATTTGTAGATGTATTTCATACCCATATATGCGTAAACAAAAAATACCCACTCTCAACCTAAAATTGAGAGTGGGTATTTTTTGTGATTATGGAGCGACCAGTGAGATTTGAACTCACGCTGACAGGGTGGAAGCCTATTGCCTTACCGCTTGGCTATGGTCGCTTAAATTTGGTGCCGGATATAGGACTTGAACCTATCACCTACCGCTTATCAAGCGGTTGCTCTTCTCAGGATGAGCTAATCCGGCATGGAGCTAGTGATGGGGTTCCAACCCACTATATCTCCCATACCAAGGGAGCGTTCCTGCCAAGGAACTTCACTAGCAAAAATTGGTGCTCCAGGTGGGACTCGGACCCACGATAGTCTGCTTGTAAGGCAGATGATTTAGCCTCTAATCTACCGGAGCAAAAAAAACTATGGGGCACGTGAACAGAATTGAACTGTCATATCAAGCTCCGGAGGCTTGTGTTCTATCCTTTGAACTACACGTGCAAAACTATGGAGTCGCTGGGCGGAGTCGAACCGCCATCATCCACTTACGGTATCTCGTTTAGGAAACGAGGCCGGTACAGCGACAAATATGGAGCAGCGGGTGAGGATCGAACTCACATCTATCCAATTATCCTTACTCGTTTAGAAGACGAGGGGAATACCGCCGCAAAAAAAACTTTGGTGCGCCCGGAGGGGATTGAACCCTCGCCTACTGGTTAAAAGCCAGATGCTCTACCCTTGAGCTACGAGCGCGTTAAATCTCTTTATTGGTGGGTTGCAACCGAATTGAACGGTTCTTTGTAGATTAAGAGTCTACTGCATCACCAACAATGCTTGCAACCCATTGGTATACGTGCGGAGCATCGAACTCCGAACCTCACTCTTATAAGGAGTGTGCTCTAGCCGATTGAGCTACACGTATATAAAAAAATGGTGGCTGTCGTCGGATTCGAACCAACTACCTCATCCTTATGAGAGATTTGCTCATCCTTATGAGCTTCACAGCCAATGGCATGGGAGAAGGGACTCGAACCCTTGATGAGGACGTTTCCGTCAAACTGGTTTTGGAGACCAGCGCTGTCGCCGCTGAGCCACTCCCATATAAACTTGTCAAAGAGCAATAAAAAACCCTCTTGCTAGAAGAGGGTCGGTGGAAACAAATCTGATTGCAGATTATCCCAAAGACCCCTTACACATGACTCCCCAAATGACCCGCTTCCCGGTCTTTTTGGTTATCACGGATTTGGTTCTTATCTGCATGAGTTTCACTATACACCATCACTTTTAAAATTACAACTATGTTGGAAACGGGGTTAGGAATTGAACCTAACATCTTCTGTCCGACCCGAAGGTCCGACATCTATTCTACCTTGACACTACCCGGTAATCACATATGCGTCGTATCGATGAATCGTTCTCAAATCGATTGTGTCTTATTCATGGTGAGCGCGGAGGGAATTGAACCCCCATCATTTGGTTCGTAGCCAAGTACTCTATCCTTTGAGCTACGCGCCCACATTCAAATGCTGGAGCCGTTTTTGCGAACGGCCCCGTTTCTCCTTCCACAACATGGTGGACGAGATGTTGAGACGGCTTCATACTCCCCGGTCTAGCCGGATACGTGCCCCGCTCTGACTGGTCCCGGTTTCCCGGCGTCTGGCAGCGACCGCCTCTATAGGCACTCAAGATGGTACGGGTGGAGGGATTTGAACCCCCGGCCTTCTGCTCCCAAAGCAGACGCGTTACCAGGCTTCGCTACACCCGTATAAAATGGTCGGGGAAGAGAGAATCGAACTCTCGCCGCAAGTTCCCGAAACTTGAATGCATTCCATTACACCACTCCCCGATGGTGGGTAGCCAGAGAATCGAACTCTGTTAGCTGGCTTTTCAGACCAGTGCTATAACCATACTAGCTCACTACCCAAAAACTTGGTGGATACGGCGCGGCTTGAACGCGCATTTCGTATACTCCCAGTTGGCTGGCAAAGCATACGTTTCTTTCCGTTTAGAGGACGTACCCAAAAATTGGTGGACGTGTCGTGCCTGCCTACGCTGTCATTTTACGACATACAGTGTCGTTTAGAGAGCCAGTTAGCCTCACTAAACTTTGGTGGACCTAGAGGGGCTTGAGTCCTCGACCTCCCCGGTGCAAACGGGGTGCTACTCCATCTGAGCTATAGGCCCGTAAAAAAAAAATGGAGGGAAGGGTGAGAGTCGAACTCACTAGAAACAGGTTCCACAGACCTGTGCCGCACCGTTTGGCTTCCAACCCAATTAAAAAAAATGGAGCTAAGGGAGGGACTCGAACCCCCGATGTTTGTATGGCAGTTTACAAAACTGCTGCTGTCGCCACTGAGCCACCCTAGCAAAAACTTGTCATACGAACTGCAAACGCTGTTCGCCTTCTGAATCAACAAACAAATACTTTCCCCACTCGTCGTATTCCATCCCCATAGAGCGAAGCAAGAACCTTGGAGTGTGTATACTTTGCGGGAGCGGCTTGTGAATCAATTTCATCCCCGCTTCCTCTGGTGTTCTGTCACCCTTCCTGTGATTATCCTTCTGGCAACAGGCCACAAGGTTGTCCCAAGAATTTTTTCCGCCACGCGAACGAGGAATAATGTGATCCAGTGTCAATTCCTGTGTCTTAAATCTCTGACCACAGTACATGCACCGTTCTCCGTCCCTCATAAAAATGTTACGACGACTTACAACCTGCATCCTAATTGGAACATGCTTGTAAGACCGAAGACGAATTACAGAAGGCAAGTAGATGCCGGGGTAGATTAATTTGCTGGTTGGCAACTCTACCACAGCAACGCCCTTGGTTACGAGCGTCAACGCCTTCTTCCCACTGATGATTCTCAGCGGCTCGTACGAGGCGTTAAGTTGTAGAACTGCTCTGCGAATCATATCGTCCTCACGTTACTAAATGCGTTACATCAAAAATCATCTTCTCAAAACTATGGAGCCGGTGGAGATAATCGAAACCCCGACCTCATCCTTACGAAAGATGCGCTCTTCCACCTGAGCTACACCGGCAAAACTATGGAGCGGATGGACAGATTCGAACTGTCGTATTCACGTAGGCAACGTGACGTTCTACCGTTGAACTACACCCGCAAAATTGGCAGGGGGAGTGGGAATCGAACCCACGACTTTCTCGCTCCAAAGGCGAGTGCAATTGGCCTCTCTGCCATCCCCCAACAATCAATTGACGCTGGAGCGCTTCTCCATATCAAGGACTTACTCAAACGGCATAACCGTCACTGCCTATCAAGTGAGGACTAACAGAAGGCGGCCTCACACGTCACATCAAAACTTAAGCCGCGCCTGAGTGTCGTGGTCACCCATCATCACGGTCCAATCGCTTTCACGTCCACATCAGAAGCGATACTTGGCTGGGAATGAAGGCTTCGAACCTTCAACCTATGGCTTCAGAAACCATCGCTCTTCCAATTGAGCTAATTCCCAACATCTAAACTTGGCTGACGAGGAGGGATTCGAACCCCCATCCCCAATTAAGGGCGATCCGGTTAACAGCCGGAGCCGATGCCATTCCGGGCACTCGTCAACATCCGTACAACAAAAAACCCTTTAGCCGAAGCCAAAGGGTCAATAAAACTTGAATGACCTTTGGCTTACACGGTATTACCCTGTGCAAATGTCGGTTGCACTGTTGGTGTTGTTCCGTGATTGGCTCGGTTCGTCATATTTTGAATATACCATAACTTCTTCCTTTGTGTCAAATAGTTGCGAAACTTTGGTAGGGTTAGCCAGATTTGAACTGGCGTCTGTTGATTGAGATTCAACTGTCCTTAACCTACTAGACGATAACCCCATAAAATGGTGCCGCCGAAGAGAATCGAACTCTCGACCAACGCCGTGAAAGGACGTGCTCAGATAACCAACACCGAGAACGGCGGCAAACTATGGCGGTGACGACGAGGGTCAAACTCGCATCGTACTCCTCGACAGGGAGGCATCTTATCATTAGACTACGTCACCGTAAAATGGGAGCGGGGAGCGGAATTGAACCGCTGTACGAGGCTAAGGTTATGAGCCTAACCCGGCAACCTGCACCCCGCAAAACTATTATAACACAAACTTGGTGCAAACGACTGGAGTTGAACCAGTATTGTTAGCTCTAAGAGCGGCAGATTTACAGTCTGCTGCGACACACCCGATAGTCGCCTCGCTTGCATGTTTAATCTTTAACCTTTTTCTCGTTTCTTTACTACACTCACGACATTCGTTTTGAAGTCCACGCCGCTTGCTTTTGTTCCTTCTTAAAAAAAATGGCGGCGAGTCGAGGTGTCGATCCCCCATCCCAAAGGAGCCAACGGTATTCAAAGCCGTTCGCAGAGCCGTCTGCGGGACTCGCCTAACTTGGCGGATGTTGACGGATTCGAACCGCCGCGCTTTCACGCTCCACTGGTTTTCGAGGCCAGTCGCTCACCAATGAGCGGCAACATCCAAAAACTGGCGGGAAGCAGTGAACACGATCCACAAACCTTACGGTCCCAATCGCTTTCCAGACGATGCCCATCCCTGACGGGGTTACTTCCCATAAATGGCGGAGAGCCGAGAACACGATTCCCATTCTGCTTGCAGAACCATCGGTTTAGCAAACCGCGCCCGTAGCCCTGACGGGTTGACTCTCCGTAAAACTTGGTAGCATCTTGGAAGCTCTGAGTCTTCCTCACCGTTGCCATGTGGATTCGGTTCCCATGAAGAACTTAATCCGGATACGATGCCGAGGCGCTACCCCGAAGATGCAACTTGGTGCCGGTCGAGGGACTTGAACCCCCATGCCAATTAAGGCGCTCCGCCTTGAACGGAGTGTGTCTGCGAATTTCACCAGACCGGCAAAATCTTTGGAACCCATAGGACGTTTGGGTTCCTTCGCTCGGATCAATACCTAGCCTTGGGGCGTCTTAATCTCCCTACCGAGGGCTACGACCTTGCGGCATCCATGATTCCCCGAACGAAATAAACTGGTGCGAGCGAAGAGAGTCGAACTCTCACGCTTTACAGCGTCTGATCCTAAGTCAGGTGCGTCTTCCAATTCCGCCACGCTCGCACATCTTAAATCTTTTTCGTTATATCCTATTCACAGTTAGTTACCTACCGAGGAACGAGCTGTGAATCAAATATGGAGGTACTGAGTGGAATTGAACCACCGATTAAGAGCTTTGCAGGCTCCCGCCTTACCACTTGGCTACAGTACCTCATAAACTTGGTGCCCAAAGGGGGACTTGAACCCCCACGCTCCGAAGAGCGGCGGATTTTAAGTCCGCTGCGTCTGCCAATTCCGCCATCCGGGCAAATAAAAACCCCCGATTTTTCATCGGAGGCCGCTTCACTAAATTCCAAGATTTGGAATCAGATCGCAGCCCCCATATCACTCAATTCGAGTGAATAGGATAAGCACGAACTGTTACATTCAAATCTCATGTCCAAACCTTATCACAAGCGTACAACCGATGTCAAATAGCTATGCGTGAACTGCAACTTTCATATCTCAAACATGGTTTCATCGAGGTTTTGAACTAAGATGCCATCCATTCCCGTAGGGGCACTTGTAGTGGCGGTAAGGAGCGGAGAATGCTTTAGTCTTATACTCTGCATCATCCTCGTCTCGATATGATACCTTGCCACACAATTTACACCTATCGGATTCCACAATCCAGCTCTTTACCACGTCACTCTTCATGCGCGTTCAATGAAGCTTCCTGTCATAAGTGGAGGTGGTCCCCACTCCAAATATTCATCCACCTCAGCTCCAGTGGATTCGTCGAACGTCCACGGCCCACAGTAGATGAGGCCATCCTTGATTTCTGTGATTGTCAAACGCATTAGAGCACCATCGTAGCCACCGAGATACCTAATCACATCATCACCGAGTTTTAGATCACCTAGTAACATTTTACAACCTCTTCAGTTAGCCCGTTGTCGAGAATGAACCCATACCTATTCGTGGAATACTGCATCAAACCAAGAATTTTAAACTCTTCGTCACCTTCACCTTGTACCTTGCATGTATCGCCGATTTGAAGACCAGGTAGTGAAAACACATTTAGCTCAAGTCTTCCATACATTTTTTCCAAATCCTTAAACGAAGTTTCTTTCCAAACATTCAAAAACCTATTATTTTCAAATACGAAAGAGCTTATAAGTTGCCCCCTCGTATGAACTCCGATTTCAAAGATACGTTTTTTTTTCATTTCATACCCAATTTCTTCAACGTCAAAAGAGTTTCTTCACGAATAAGAATGCGCTTGTAAATCGGAAGCGTCTCAGGCAAACGATGGCAACTGCAAAGAACATCTATTTCTTCCTTCAGGTCTTCTACTTCTACGGTGTGTTTCTCGGTTTGTTTCCAAGCATCTTCCCACGCTTGGTCTGGAGTATCGAACCAAGACGTAACAATTCCGCCTACAGGCCCACATTTAACACGATAGGTTGTAAAGCGTTCACATAAAGGGTCGGAATCATAACAACGAGCGAAGTTCCAGTAATCACTTACTTGCTGTTCGAATTTGTTCATTCCATTCTATATGCTGAGGAATCATCTTCGCTTGAAGTTGCTTGGCGTACGTTTGTGGTGATATGTATGAAACTGTGCAAGTGTGGCTGCACACCGGGCAGTCGATGGTCACGTAAGCACCATCTCTCTGGTCGTCGGTGAATTTGCCCTCACTTTGTGAAAACTCAAAGATGGTGGCGCATCGGGGGCAATCCGCCCGGTAGACCACTGCTTCAGGGGTAACCCCCTTCTTGATGATTTTCATATCGCTCCTAAGCCTTACGTTTCGCACACTTCGTCTCCACTAGCGATGTACTTCTTAACCATGTAATCCTTTGCGTACCTTGTGTTTTATCTCCTCAAACTGGTGTGCCCGGTGAGATTTGGGCTACGAATGCCTCATAGCCTTGGGAACCTTAACAGCAAAGGCTGGCGTATTGCTCCTGTTAAGATGCATGTCATCTGCCTTCTTCGCCTGATCCTTATTCGCTCTCAGCACTTGCTTTTTAGTCAGCTCTCTCATTGCCTGTACCACTTCACATAGAGCTCGAGGAACTCGTTGATGGATGAAGCAACAACTAACGCTTCACTCATTGCCTTTTCAACAGTAGCACCTTCATATCCAAGTTCAACACTGGCTAATTGATGCGAAGCTGTATTTAATTCTTTTGCTAGGCTGGAAATTTTAGCCGATAGCTGCTTGTTAATGATATTGTTCATATTCCCTTTCAAACCGTGTTATAGAGGAATTTCTCTGCCCTTTTTCCAATCCTCTTCATCCATTATTTTCCACCCATCGGAGAATAATTCTGAGGGGTAGAAACCAAACGCTTCTTCAGAATCGAAATTACAAATCATTCCACCTTCATCCATCTTAGCGACGAAACCTTCATCACTGATTAGAACGTCGGTCCATTTGAGTTGCTTTGCAGCATCAATGATATTCATATTCCCTTTCAAAAATACTAATTCGATATTTGATGGGGGTTTGATAATGGGTTGCTATTTTTGTAAACTTTGGTGGGCCTGCTCGGGTTTGAACCGAGAACCTTCGGCTTATGAGGCCGCTGCTTCTAACCAATTGAGCTACAGGCCCATTGTTG
>Ga0302268_1000353_pt1 | contig 28750 bp, 34 predicted proteins | sample III_Bog_E2_1_FD_194554 | JGI IMG/M metagenome (GOLD analysis project Ga0302268, IMG submission 194554) | Peat permafrost microbial communities from Stordalen Mire near Abisko, Sweden - III_Bog_E2_1 | ecosystem: Environmental > Terrestrial > Soil > Wetlands > Peat | place: Sweden: Abisko... | reverse complement strand
AAATGATGTTCCTGATGATTTAGAACTTTCTGACAAACAGAGAAATCAAGTTAGTGCCCATCAAACACAGAGACCAGTTATAGATAAAACTGAAATCAAAAGAGAATTAGATGCTTTAAAATTCCCGTTATATTTTCTAGATTATGAGGCGGTTGGTCCAGCTATACCTGTATTTAATGGGTATAAGCCATATCAACGCATACCATTTCAATTCTCGCTACATATATTAAGGACTCCTGGCGGCGAAATGGAACATATTGAATATCTGCATCCAGACCTTACTGATCCATCTGAAAATGTAGCTAAATTATTAAAACAGCATATTCAAGGCGGCTCTGTTATCGCTTGGCATAAGTCATATGAGGCGGGTGTAAATAGGGAGTTAGGTGAACGTTTGCCATATTATACAGATTTTATGCAGCAAGTGAATAATTCCCTTTATGATTTAAAGGATATCTTTCAAGACCAATATTATATTCATGACGGTTTTCACGGTAGCGCTTCGCTTAAAAAAGTGTTACCAATTATTGATCCAGAGTTGAGTTATAAAACATTAGAGATTCAACAAGGCGGGGAAGCCGTAGATGCTTGGTGGAAAATGATATCACCCGGTACCTCTGAACTCGAAAGCGAAATTATATCTAAAAATCTAAAGATTTATTGCGGACAAGATACCTATGCAATGTATGTGATCTGGAAGCATTTGTATAATCTGGTTAATTTTGCCTAAAAAAGTATATTTATGGAAACAGGTGAATTTTATGAACAACCCAAAGACCTTCTTACAGAATTTATCCAAATGTATCCTGGTTTAACAAGAGAAAATAGGGATAAGTTACTCCGAGAAAAACAATATCCTGCGATTCTTACGGAACTGGAGTTTATTATGGATTTACGAAACAGAGGGGATGAAGAATCCAGAAATAATGCTCAACTACTAATGGAAACTTTGGTTTATGATTTAAAGGATATAAAAGAGTAATATTATTTTCTTTTATTTTCATCCAACGTCTTACCTTGTTCGTCCTTCCAATAAATCCAGCCATTACTAGATCTGCCAATAACCACAGTAGCCGCAAGACTTGGACTGGTGAATATAACATCATCTGTAAATTGATAAGCATCATCGCTTATCTTTTTTAACCTACCATCATCTTCTCGACTCATTAATTGGCGCAATTTCGAACTACCAGTGCCAGTCAAAGATGGGACTTCAATAAGTCTAGCAGTGGACCCTTTAAATATTATAAATTCACCTGTATCTAATAAGGCACCTTTGGCTTCAATACCGTTATTGTTGATGCAATAGATATCTTCAGTCTTATGATTATCTTTGGGCACAGACTCAAACAATTTATAGCCTAAAACTGCCATAACAAATTTTGCATAAGAGAAATAGCCATCAGCTGTAATTTTCTTGGATTCTGATAGCATATTTTCATTTCGGGAATTTTCATTAGTTATAATATACCTATCAATTTTAACCGCTTCTTGTACCGCTTTATTTTCAAGATATCTGACATCAGCTTTATCAAGACCCCCAACAAAAACAACTGCCCATTCCCAAAAAGTCTTTTTACTTTCATGATCTATTAATCTTTTATAAAAATTCTCGGTTTCGCCAATGTATACGCCCGGTTTTGTTTCGTCTTCAACATCGCCAAATAAAAAATATAGTGCAGGAAAATTTGCCTCATCACGATCTTTAATACTTTTTAATTTTGCCCTTGGTATTACAAAAATCTTTTCTGAACTATGACCCTCATTTATAATTTTTATGCCGTATGGATCACCATCTAGTAACACATAAGTTAAAACTTTATCCATATATAAATTGTCTTTGGAACTGAAGAACACGGCTGTTTGCCGGTTCTTCTTAATAATAAAATATATAAATCTACTGCGTAATTATTAAGCAGTTTTGTAGTTCAACTGTATTAAGTGTCATCCCGTTATCTGTGCCTTGCAAGGTAACTTGTTGACCCTTACTCAGGCTGGCTAGCTTACTGTTGTCACTCTGGCTAAAAGAACATTGTACATCGCTAACTATGTTATCACTTCCACTGGATAGTAAAACATATGGATCATCTAAGAAATCTTTGCTGATACTACTAACTGTTCCAGTGACATTCAATAATTGACCTTTATACTTTGCATCAGCGGATACTTCGTTAGCTTGGTAATCCGAAGCAAGTTTAGTAACTGTTACAGTCATTGCAGTTGGTTGTGCTACTGCATTGGATGTTGGTGCACTTCCTTGCTGTGTCTCTCCACTTTTGCCAATGGAACCGATGATTGACATGACTATAAAAAGAGTGATGACGCTTAGCACAAATGCCATAAACGGATGTCGTCTCGGCCAACCCCTTAGCTCCGACCCACAATGCGAACATTTTTTGGCAGAAGCTGGTATCTCAGCTTTGCACTGAGGACACTCCTTCATAGGAACCGCAGGCTTATTCTCTTGCTGATTGTCCATGTAATTATTTTTTCTACGGGTATCAAAAAAGGCCACCCGCTTGCCCCACCCAACCTTTCGGCTAGGGACCATACGAATGGCTAAAAGCAAGACAGATGACCGTCTCTACATTCGTATGGATTTAGCCATGCCCATATTACTATAGGTTTAGGCCACAATATTTAGTTGTTAATGTAATTATATCCGTTCTAACGGTATTTTTCAATTTAGTTGGGCAGACTTTAAATACCCTTGATATATTTAATATTTCTTATCAAGGCAGACAGTACCGCAAGAGGGTATTAAAGTCCAATTTTAAAAATTAGAGAAGGTATTTGATGGGATTTGAATTATCGCCATTCTTATATATTTAAAAGTAATTTATCCACCTAACAAAATTGACAGGTGAACAATCGTTCACCTATACTTTGATTAGCCTATATTCCCTATGAAAACTAAAACCAACAAATCAAATCTCCGTATTGCCGGAAATGTTAAAGCCGGATGGCCAACACCTGCCGAAGAAGAGCTTTCTGACACCATGAGCCTTGACGAATATTTAATTAGAAACAAAGAAGCTACATATATGCTTAAAGTTTCTGGCGATTCCATGATTGATGCTGGAATTATGCCGGGCGATATGGTTTTAGTTGAACGTGGTGTACCAGAAAAAGATGGTCATATTGTCGTCGCTGAAATTGACGGCAAATGGACGATGAAATATCTTCGCAAAAGAAACGGTAAAGTTTACCTTGAAGCTGCTAATAAAAAATATCCTTTGTTTTATCCTAAAGAAGATTTAAAAATAGCTGCTGTAGTCAGAGCAGTAATTCGCAAATATCTCTTATGAACAATTCGCCTTTAATAATCCATCCTTTTCCAAAAGCTATAATTCACATTGATGGTGATGCTTTTTTTGCCTCATGCGAACAATCAAGAGACCCAAAGCTTAAAGGCAAACCTGTAATAACAGGAAAAGAAAGAGGTATAGCCGCATCACTAAGTTATGAAGCAAAAGCTAAAGGAGTAACCAGAGGAATGAGATTATCGGATATCTTAAAGCTTTGCCCCGATGCAATTTTACTTCCATCAGATTATGAAACCTATAGTCTGCTTTCCCAAAGACTTTATTCAATAGTTAGGCGATACACTTCGGATGTTGAAGAGTACAGTATAGATGAATGTTTTGCTGATCTGACAGGCTTAAGGCGTCCACTCCGAATGTCATATGAAAAAATCGCTGAGAAAATTCGTGAAGAGTTAAATAAAGAATTAGGATTTACTTTCTCGCTTGGTCTTGCCCCAAATAAAGTTCTGGCTAAGGTTGCTTCTAAATGGAAAAAACCGGATGGACTTACTGTTATTTCTGGTCGGGATATTAATTTATTTTTAGAAAAATTACCAGTTATTAAAATCTGGGGAATAGGAAATCAAACATCAGCGTATTTGAATAAACTGGGTATTCAAACAGCTTTACAGTTTGCAAGGAAAGATGAAGATTGGGTCAAGCAGCACTTTACAAAACCTATTTATGAGATTTGGCAGGAGCTGAATGGGCGCAGTATTTTAAAACTTGAAATTCAAGAAAAAGAAAGTTATCACTCCATTCAAAAGGTTAAAACATTTACACCTCCGTCAAGCGATAAAAACTTTGTGTTTTCGCAGTTATCTAAGAATATAGAAAACGCCTGCATCAAAGCCAGGAGATACAAACTTGCAGCTAAAGGCGTTGTAATATTCTTACGTACTCAGGACTTCAGAGATACTGGTTTAGAAATAGATTTTAGCAGGCCAACATCATTTCCTAATGAAATAATCAATACGATTAAGCCGGCTTTTGAATCTATATTTAAGACTAATTGTTTATACCGTTCTACAGGAGTCGTTATGTATGGTTTAGAAGAAGATTTAGTAAAGCAAATGGATCTATTTGGTGCGCATCTAAATATAGAGAAAATGAACAGGCTTTTCGATGGAGTTGACGCTTTGAAAGAAAAATTCGGTAAGCATACAATATTCCTAGGATCGAGTTTTTATGCCAACAATACCAAGCAGCACGACGGTGAGCGTGGCCATATAGTTGAAAGAAAAAAACTTCTTTTTAAAGGAGAAACTTATAGAAGGCGATTGTCTATACCAATGTTCTTGGGAAATGTAGATTGAGTTTATATTACAGTGTGAACTTCCTCTATTCTTCAGATACAGTATTACTATTCTTTCTGAATACTATTTTCATTTTTTCAAAACTAAACGATTCCGCCTCTTGTTCCCGTTGGTGGCGTTCTTGTTCTTCCTTTTGATCAAGTATTACAAGATGTCTGCGTGCAGACTGTAAATTATACCCGCATCTAAGATCTCGGGCTACATCCTGGTATGCAAAGCTTCGTTCTTGGCTCATTTTGCCTGCCTGGCACTCACGAGTTATATAATCAAGCATTTGTTTGTTATCATTTTCTTCGAGCAGTATTTTAAGTACTGGATCATATCCGCCTCGTTCCAATTCTTGTTTGTTAATCATTTGGCGATCAGCTTCCTGCTCAGTTGAAGGTTCTTTGGATGGCGATTCATATGGCTTACTGGGTACAATTATTCCGCTTGCTCTGCGATCTCTAAGCTCGGAAAACGCAAACCAAAATGCCATTAGGGAATCTCCAGTATGTCCGTCAGGGAAGGAGCGCAACTCGTTAACTAATTGAGTAATAAGTTGGCGGGTACGTGAGTCTTTAGGACTGTTTGGTAAGATTATTCGTCCTTGTTCAAAAAGCACAGCTAAACTGTTAACGCCTATTGCTGGATCATTTTTTTCGGCATTAGTCTTGTAGCTTGTAACTAACACACCGGCATCACCAAGGTCACGATACATCATTTCCTGATAGCCATTAGTTTCGACCCGAATTGCCAGTGGTTTAACCATTGCATCTGTTCTAATAACCATCTGTCGAGTTCGATCTGGACTAAATTTTCCACGTTGGATATTACGAACTACATAATCGCCACGTCTAATTATTCCATCTGCTGATCCATAACGGACATAATCCAGAATTAAAAGAACCGTATCATCAGCCCAGTCTTCCAAAGATATAGCCAAGTCGAGACCGCCTGTAACCATTTCTGGCTCATACGCTTTTGGTTCATCGTCTTGTAAAATTAAATCCTTACCCTTATTTAGAGCTTTTTCAATATCTTTTTCGAAGAATTTCTGATTTGGACGAATTGAAGGATCGCACATAAACATGCGTGAAAAAGAGAATTGATCTGCAAGTCTCTTCATATATAAATCTTCGTAGGGGAATCGTTTAGGCCAAAGTACCTCAATCCCTTCATCCATTTCAGCTTTATGTTCTAAATGGTAAGCGGTAGCTTTTTTTGATTTTTCTTCCGGAGTTAGCGATTCATCAAGCAATATATTTGCCCATGCCTGCCAAAGATCTTGGCGGTTTGCTTCGTGCAAGATTGCTGGTGTTCTTTTTTTAACATGGAATTGGGGATCTTTAAGCAAGCTATGCATTAGGTCGTCCATGTGCCATGTATTTCCCAAACAAATTACTCGGCCATCTGGAACCAAAACCGGAAGCAGAGTATTTCTAAACCATTCTTTAACTTTATTACGTTGTTCTTCAGTGCCTGAATTTTCTTGCGTTACTACATCATCTAATATGATAATATCGGCGCGACGAGAAAGAATTGAACCAAATAAGCCCACTGCTTGTATGGTTGGGTCGCGCATTGCAATTGCGTCACGCTGAATAATTATTGATTCGGCTGACCAATTCTCATCCCTTTTAATTCTTGGTCTGCGGCGGGGGACAACCCCTAACTGATTACCATCTAGGATTTTTGCCCAAGCCTGATATTTTTGATTTCGTTCTATATGATCCATAATAGAACCCAGTGATTTTCTGGACAGTTCACCAGTACTTGAAACTATCAGAATTCTTAAATTATGGTTACGGGCTATTTCCCAAAGTGGATAACCAATTGCCAAGTGTGTAGTCTTTCCAAATCCACGAGGTAAGGCTATAGCCACATTTTTGGTATATGGATTTGAAAAATAGTCATCAATTTCTTCGTGGAATGGGGCATTATCAAAATCTAGAATTTCCGAAGTGAATAGCCTAAAACTTTCGGCGACTAAACCGCAAAAAGCTAGTACCTCTTCCATTTTTTGCTTATTTTTTCGATTTAGATTTGCCATGTTTTTTACTCTTTAATTTATTTTTTAGATATGGTTTAAGCATCTCACGAGTTTTTGGTTTCAGTTCGGCAAATATCTGTAAAATACTTTCGCTTTCATTGTTCTCATCTATATCAATACCTGCTTGAATAATGTTGTTTTTAAATTCAGGATGGCGGTGGGTCAACCAAAACTTCGTGGCATCTATATTTTTTTCTCTGATTGCACCTATGATTGTTCCTTCGGCCGCATCATTGACCAAAGCCACACCTTCTTTAATAGCTTCATCGGCTTTTCTAGCAAATTTTGGATCGCTTTTACGAAATCTATAATAACTGCTTTTGCCAACGCCAATTTTACGGCAGACTAAAAGGACTATATGATTTTCTTTAAGTGCTTCAACTAATTTAGATTTGATTTCTGAGGGTGTCATATAAGTTTCGCTTTCTTGCCTGTTAGATTTTCAAGTCTCCTTAAAATTACGGCAGTATACACCTCACTTTTCTCCATTAATCGGAAGCGGCGCCCAAGTTTGAAAGCAGCTGCCCCGGAACTTCCACTTCCCCCAAATGGTTCAATTACAAGGTCTCCACGGCAAGTCAGCACCTTGAGGTAGGGAATGAGCAATTCTAAAGGTTTAGTTCCAAAAATTATTTCTTGTCCGCTAGATTTTTTATCTGCAGCAATGTGAGAGATGAAGTCTGTCGGGCATATTTTTTTGCCTTTTTCGTAACATTCCCAGTGCGGTGATCCTGTGGTCGCAAAGATAGCATTGTCGTATTCGTTCTGGAATAGCTCGTTCGATTCCGGTTCAAGGTTTAAGTTAATATTCCCTTTGGTGCCAACAAGAGCTATATCCGTTTTATTAAAGAAACGGTATTTTGACGAAAAACCTTGCATTCTATTTGGAACAAACCAGGTTATAGTATTTCTATAGGTCCAGTGTTTTTCTAGTTCCGTCCAAATAGTTTTCAGATTCTTAGGATTCTCAAAAATAATAATTGAAAAGTCTTTTTTTTGAACTTTGGACACATTAGACATCCATAATTCCGTGAAATTATCAGGTAGAGTTTCAGTACCAAGATAGACGCGGTTCTTTTTTGCCCCAAAACCTCTGGTTATTCCGTCCTTGTTCTTGGTCTTTCCCTTCAAATAATTCAGCAAATATGGAGGATCCGTGAGGCATAAATCGGCTTTTTGACCATCCATAAGTTTTAAGATGTCGGCTTCTTTAGTTGAATCGCCACACATCACAATTCCAATATCATCGCCGAAATCATAGCGGTCACCTTTTTTTACCGTAATCTTTTTTATATCCAATTTTGCCAATTCTTTTTCTAGATCAAACATCTCAGGATTATCATCTGCTGGAAAAATATTATCTAATTCTTGCGATGAAAAACCAATGGTAGAAAGTAAAGATTCGTCATACTTGGCAAGGAGGTTATAATCCCAATCTCCAACGTTTTTATTCAAACGAATTATTAACTCAGCTTCTTTAGCTGGGTCGGGGATATTAACTTCCACAATTGGCACGGTTGTATAGCCCATTTCTTTACTAAGAATTTCAAATCGGAAATTTCCACCCAAAATTACCCCTTTGCGTTTAGGTGCATCATTTACAATCAATGGATCAACCGCACCATAAAGCGTTAAACTTTCTTTTAATTGCTCGCGTGCTTCTTTTGACCACTTACGCGGATTACTCTCCGGATGCCTGAGGGATGAAACTGGAACATATTTGACTTGCAGCTTTTGCTTATCTTCTGTCATATTATTATTTTTTTAATTATTATTTTAAAGATAATAAAACAAAAAGCCGCCACCGACGTTCAGCATTGAGCTGAAAATCAGTAGCGGCCATTTATCTCCACGAGGGAGCACGAACGCTAGACACTTATTCAATTACCTATATATTTTAGCGCTACTTATTTTAAGTGTCAAATCTAGCAAAGGGGGGAATTTTAACATTATCCACTCTTCTGATATAGCAAGTAACTTTTAAAGCAATGGCTCCTCTAATATCTTGTTTTTCAGGGTCAATATTTATAATAAATACCCGATTAATATATCCGGGCATTAAAAATCTAGCCCTTATCACTTTATTACCTTCCGGAACTTCGACATGTTCTAAAATACCAAGGATATCAAATTTAGAGAAGTCGGCTCCTGACTTGTCTAAATTCTCAACTTTTTTATTAAATACTTTTTGGTAATCAAAATTTGATGGAACTAATTGGGGCTCGAAGGAATTAAATTCAATGCTATACACGCCCTTACCATGAGTTATATATAAGGCATATTTGCTTTGATTATGATCAGACCATGTACGAACCTTGTATCTTTGCGTTATACCTACATTTTCTGTGGTCATATATTTATTATCTTAATTTATTAGTATGTTATGGGTAATCTCGAGGTAGGAACACCGCAACGCGGGCCTCGGCTCAAGCAAAATATCCATATATAATTATACTGTTTTTTTTACAATTTTGTTTTACTACTATCATTAAAAAAAGTAAACAAGGTATTTCCGTGTGTAAACCCTTTGTTTACTAGTTGGTTTTACACCTAAATTCTTGCATTTAAACGTTTAGGTAGAAGCCTTTTTGGGACGATTCTTGGGACAGTCAAAACTAAATTTTCCATCCCAAGTGTCCCACTTATAGCACCGACCGAGGAGCGTCAAACAGCCGCTGGTGAAACCTCTCAAAACTCCTTATAATACCCTCAAAGGCTAGGTGTTGAACTGAGCCCCACAGCCAACAGCCTTTTTTATCGTAGGTGACTGAGAAGCGTCAGAATCATAGATAAACGCGCATGGATATTAAAGAACTAGAAAATTTGGTTCAAACAATAGTTGCTGAAGCTTCCAAGCTTCGCGATGCCAGGACAGCCGCAAACGGAACGCCGGTGAATTATGCATGTGTATTTAGCCAAAGCGAACAGGAATATGATTCACTAGTTGAGGTTGCAAAACAGCTGGGTAAAGTAGCGCAAGAAACAGAAATGGGGCCGGTATTTCATATTAAACCTTTGGACACGATTGCCGGTACCCTCCGTCTTCTCAAAATACGAAAATTCGATTCAAAACGCAAGGAACGCGGTGATGCGGATTTTACCGTCGCTGATTATCAAATATTTAAGAAAACATACTTAGACAAACCTGGTTTTAAACTTATTGAGCGACCTAATATGGAAATGATTGAGCTTGCTGACCCCACATTTGAAGCCCTCGCTTACTTTTCAAATCCACCCCTTGGCAAAGTTCTCAACGAAGATTTTTGACCCCCGACCGAGGTGCGTTGGTGGCCGCCTGTAAAAACTTTTCAAAACCCCTTACAATACCCCTAAGGGCGTGGTTCTTAACCGAGCCACACAGCCAATTTTGAGATAGGTTCGAAGTCCGAGGAGCATGGATAGAGAAATTCCGTTATAATTTATATATGAAAGAAAACAAACTTACTATTCAAATCAAAAGGCCCGTCTCAGAAGTCTTTGATTTTACGATTACTCCATCTAATACGTCATTATGGATTGATTCAATTCTTGGAGAAGAAATCGAGGGGAAAACCATCTTAGTTGGTACACGTTATAAAAACAAAGATCAAGAAGGCAATTTACATTTCTATGATGTATCACAATTCAAAAGTGATGCCATTTTTGAATTAAAATCGATTGCGGGTGGCTATTCGGTTCGATACACCTATACCACAATTTCAAATACAGAAACAGAACTTGAATATTTTGAGTGGGTGGAAGACGGAGATCTCGCGAATCCATTTGAGCAGAAAAATTTAGAAAAACTTAAATTCATTCTAGAAAATAGAAATCGCTAGACGTCCGAGGATCGTCGTTTTGGTAAACTTAGGATATCCATTGGAACGCTTGTGGAATAAGGTTTCCCAAAAATCCGATCCCGAACTATCCAGCCAGTTAGAAAAATCATCGTTTTTGTGCCCTGCTAACATAAGTTGGCAGGGCATTTTAAGTTGATATGATTGAATATTTCTATCCTACTAAACAACTTGAAAAAGTTTGCAATTCAGCTTATTGAAGTGCATAATTCAGGTGAAGATTTATAAAGAAATTTTGGTTAGGTAATAAAAGCCGCTACAAATAGCGGTCAGGATGTGGATAACCATTTTGTTGGAGACAACAAAATGGTACTGATTGGCATATAAATTATTTGCAGGAAGTATTTTAAATTAAGATCATAACCATAATGCAAAAAGAAATTATTGTATCCTTACATAAAAAATTTGAAGATTATGTTCACGTACAAGATGAAGTGGAATTTTGGTATTCAAGAGAACTTCAAGAGCTCCTAGGCTATGATAAATGGCTGAATTTTGAGAATGTAATAAATAAGGCAAAAATTGCATGTGAGAATGCAAAACAACCAATAAATGACCATTTTGCCGACGTCGGGAAAATGGCTGATTTAGGGCTTGGAACAAAAAGAGAGATAGTGGATATTATGCTAACTCGTTGGATAAAAAATTACCCAAAACTACGAAGAAGCTAAAGTATAATAAATAATCTATAACAATGGTTAAAAAACCTTTAATTAGTTTATACAAGCAACCAGCCGATGTTTATGACTCCATGATGAGTACTGAATTAGAAAGCGGTATTTTTAAGGTTGTAACTCGTGAGGTAAAAAAGAATTTGAAGAAAGACAAAACAAAGTTATTGGATCTTTGTTGTGGCACAGGTATAATAGCGAAGATGCTTGCAAAAGAGAATAAAATAGATTTTGTCGGGGTTGATATAAATAGAATTTTGATAAGTGAGGCTCGTGACAAATTAAAAAATCGTAAAAATTTTAGATTTATTCAAGAAGACGCTCTAAAATTTAAATCTAAAAATAATTTTGATATTGTAGTCTTAACATCCGCCTATCATCATATTAAGAATAAAGATAAAAATAAGCTTTTAGAAAATATTTACAAGCTTCTTGATGACAATGGAATATTGATTATTTATGAAAAAGCTATTAGGCCATTCTCTAATAAAATAGAGTTTAGGAAAAGCAACGAAGAATTTTATTTAAAACGAATTAACTATTTAAGAAAAACTGAAAAGAATCGTCTCAGTAAAAAACAATATGAGGCCTTACTAAATATTTGTGGATTATCAGTTGCCGGAGAAGAGGAATACAAAATCTATTATGATTATTTGATTAGTGATTTACATAAAGCAAAATTCAAGATAAAAAAGGAAATTAAGATTTGGCCAAAGACAAGAATTTTTAATAACTCTAAAATAGGTGACTTTGTATTTATAGCAGCAAAAATATGAATACAATAAAAACAACTTTCTAAGATTAATCAATCGTAGCTTTAGCGTAGGTGGATAGCGAAGGCGGACTATATTGTGAGAAATAGGCGATAAATGTTCAAATTTACTTTTAATTTGAATCAATCAAATTAAAGATTCAGCCTTTAACTTTTAATTTGCAATATTTCTGAGTAGTGATATACTTAACACATGTTAAGTAATATATAAATATGGCAATAGATAAAACACAATTTGTAACCCCTACTCAATTAGCAAAAATGCTTGGAATTTCTCGCATTGCAATACATCAAAAAATTAAGAAAGGTGAAATAAAAGCAGATAATATTGGCGATCCTTCAAAGCCAACTTTTTTGATACCAAAGTCTTCTTTATCTCCAGAAATACAAAAGCGAATACAACTAGAGCAAAAAAAGGCTACCGAAAGCATTGTTGGTAAAAAAAGCAATCATCACGATATTGATTTTGAAAAAGAGCTTTGGGCTGCGGCTGATAAGCTTAGAGGAAATATCGATGTTTCCGAATATAAGAATATTGTACTTGGTTTACTTTTTTTGAAGTACATCTCTGATGCATTCTACAAACGACGCAAGGAATTAGAAATATCAATTCGTGATCCTAAGAATGAGAACTTTTATATAAAAGAAGAATCTGCTCGTTATCAGATTATAGAAACAAAAGATTTTTATAAGAGTGCTGGTGTTTTTTATGTTCCAGAAAAAGCTCGTTGGGAATATTTGCAGACTAAGACAATGCAATCAGATATTGGAAAAGTCTTAGATAAAGCTATGGAATATATCGAAGACGATAATCGTGCAGAGCTTGAAGGCGTCTTACCAAAAGTATATACACGCACAACTCTTGATTCCTCGGTTATTGGTGAACTAATAAACATTTTTTCTCGTATCTCGTTTGACCATGACTTTGATCGTGAAAAAGATATTTTAGGTAGAATCTATGAGTACTTTCTTGGTCAATTTGCTTCATCTGAAGGGAAGCGTGGAGGAGAATTTTTTTCGCCGAGATCAATTGTTAAATTGCTTGTAGAAATATTAGAGCCATATGAAAATGCTCGTGTGCTAGATCCTGCATGTGGTAGTGGTGGTATGTTTGTAACAATGGGCGAATATCTCCGTAATCATGATCAAGACTCCTCAAAACTTGCTATTAATGGGCAAGAAAGTAATCAAACTACACTACGACTAGCAAAAATGAACCTTGCTATTCGTGGTTTATCGGGGAAGGTAGAACTTGGTAACACCTATTATCAAGATAAGTTTCCTCACTTGCAGGCAGATTTTGTGATTAGCAACCCTCCGTTTAATGCTGAATGGGAACCATCAAAGCTTTCTGATAACGACCCTCGTATCACCTTGGGTATTCCTCCATCGGGGAATGCTAACTTTCTTTGGGTGCAACATTTTGTTCACCACTTAGCACCAAATGGTAATGCAGGATTTGTTATGCCAAACGGTGCCCTAGCTGTGTCTGGTAAGGAAGGTGATCTCAGACAAAAATTAATCGAGGCAGATCTTGTTGACGTGATAATTTCTTGTCCCTCAAAACTCTTTTATAATGTATCTCTGCCAGTATCTCTTTGGTTCTTGTCTAAAAATAAAGCCGGTGATCGTTTTAGAAAACGCTCTGGTGAGACATTATTCATTGACGCTCGAGATACATTTGAACAAATTTCTCGTAAACAAGTTGTCTTTAATGATGAACATATTAAGAAAATTGCCGATGCTATTCGTGCTTGGCGCGGTGAAATCGCAGATAAGAAATACGAAGATATCTCTGGTTTTTGCAAATCAGCGACACTTGAGGATATAAAGAAAAATGGATACGTGCTTACACCAGGAAGGTATGTCGGTCTTGCAGATATAGAAGATGATGGTATTTCTTTTGAGGAAAAAATGGAAAAGCTTTCATCGGAACTCCGAGAGGCTTTTGGAAAAGGCCGTGAACTAGAAAAAGAGATAGAAGAAAATCTTAAGGAATTAGGATTTTAATATGAAGAAAATACAGCAACAAAATATTGTCATCTATCAGGCAAAAAATGGGGCTATAGAATTAAAGGCAGATATCAAAAAAGAAACTATTTGGGCAAGTTTGAACCAGATTGCTGAACTGTTTGGTGTGCAAAAGGCGGCAATTTCCAAACATATAAAAAATATTCTTACAACCGGAGAATTATTAGAAAAGGCAACTGTTTCCAAAATGGAAACAGTTCAAAGTGAAGGTAAAAGGGAAGTAACTCGCGATATAGAAGTATACAATCTGGACATGATTATTGCTGTCGGGTACAGGGTAAACTCAAAGAATGCGACACAATTTCGTATCTGGGCAACAAAAGTATTGCGAGAATTTTTGACAAAAGGTTTTACCATAAATCGTAAGCAAGTTCAGAAAAATTATCAGGAATTTTTGAAAACCGTTGAGTCGATCAAATGCCTTTTACCAGAACATGTTACTCTTGACCCAAAATCCATTCTTGATCTTATTAAGGAATTTTCTGAGACGTGGTTGTCTTTGGACGCGTACGATAAGGAATCATTGGTAAGGATTGGTAAAACAAGAAAAGCTATCAAATTAACCGGTAAAGAGTTAACCAAGGCTATACAGGATTTTCGCCAGGAACTCCTCAAGAAGAATCAAATAACAGAGATTTTTGCTAAAGAAAAGTACCTAGGAAGTATAGAAGGTATTGTAGGAAATATTATGCAGTCATTCGGCGGTAAAGATCTTTACCAAAGCATCGAAGAAAAATCTGCGCACTTGCTTTACTTTATGATAAAAAATCACCCATTTGTTGATGGCAACAAAAGATGTGGCGCTTTTGCATTTGTCTGGTTTTTGAGAAAAACCAAAGCCGACGGTTTTAAAAATATAAATACTGGTACTTTGACGGCACTTACATTATTAATTGCGGAAAGTGATCCAAAGAAAAAAGAACAGATGACTGCCTTGATAACTCAAATTTTGAAATAAGCATATGAGTAAATTATTAGAACAAATAAATATCTCTGAAAAAAAAGTTGGATCTTTAGCATCTTTTATCGAGATTATTGGAGGTGGTACGCCAAAGACTGCAGTTAAAGAATATTGGGATGGAGATATTCCTTGGCTCTCAGTTGTTGATTTCAATAAAGATTCCCGTTGGGTGTCAGATGCCGAAAAGAGAATTACGGTAGAGGGTGTACAAAACTCATCGACAAGAATATTAAACATTGATGATATTATTATTTCTGCTCGTGGTACAGTTGGTGCTCTCGCTCAATTATCTAGACCGATGGCTTTTAACCAGTCCTGTTATGGTGTCAGAGCGAAATCAGAACTTGAACAGGGATATTTATATTACTTACTAAAATCATCTATCCCAAAATTGACACAAATAGTTCATGGCGCGGTTTTCGATACTATTACTAAGGACAGCTTTAAACAGATAAGTGTTTCTATTCCAAATCTTCCAATCCAAAAGAAAATTGTCTCAATTTTAAGTGCTTATGATGCAAAAATAGAAAACAACAATAAAATTATTAAAAATCTTGAGCAAACTGCGCAAACAATTTTTTACGAATGGTTTGTGAATTTCCGATTCCCTGGACATAAAAAAATAAAAATGATGGATAGTGAGATGGGAAAAATTCCAGAGAAATGGAAAGTTGGGGAAATAAAAGATCTTATACGAGTTGAGTCTGGTTTCCCATTTAGTAGTGGTATATTTAATAATTCAGGAAAATATAAACTTGTTACTATCCGCAACGTACAGGATGGTTCTTTTATAACCGATTCCGAAAATAATATTGTTGATTTACCTAACAATTTACCAGAACATTGTAAATTAAATTCAGGTGATATTCTCCTTTCTCTTACTGGTAATGTAGGACGAACATGTTTAGTTATTGGTAAATATTACGTATTAAATCAACGAGTTTCTGTTCTAATTCCAATAAAAGAACGGGATAGAGCTTACACTTACTTCTATTTTAGAAGAAGTTACGTGCAGAATCTTTTAATATCAATTTCTAAAGGCACAGCCCAATTAAATCTAAGTCCAGTTGAAACTAAAAAATTGGAGACGCTTATTCCAACAGAGGAAGTCCTTGGTCAATATTCAGATATAACTACACCAATGTATAAAAAAATAGTTGAAATAAATTATGAGAATGAACAACTTAGACAAACCAGGGATCAATTATTGGCAAAATTAATTTAAATTTTTATGGCAAACGATAATTTTATATGTAAATATTGTTCCCATCATTCAACTATTACCGACCCAGACAAATTTGAACACTGGGAACGAATAATTTTGAATAAACCAACTCATGGTCCAATAGGTTTTTATATATATGCCATTACCTGTCCAAATGAAGAATGCAAAAAACTTACATTAAGAATTAAACTTACAGACTCATATAATAACCAATCAACAAATTGGAAATGGGCTCCGTTATTTGTACATCAAAGTTGGCAGTTACTACCTGAATCAGAAGCAAAAGTTTTACCTGACTATATACCCGAATCAATAAAAGAAGATTATTATGAAGCATGTCGAATTCGAGATCTAAGTCCAAAGGCCTCGGCAACACTTGCGCGTAGATGTCTCCAGGGTATGATTAGGGATTTTTGGAAAATCTCTAAAGCAAGATTAAAGGACGAAATAGATGCACTCGAAGAAAAAGTTGATGGCGATACGTGGTCAAGTATTGATGCTGTGCGTAGTGTTGGTAATATAGGTGCTCACACGGAAAAAGATATTAATATTATCGTTGATGTAGAACCAGAAGAAGCTCAACTATTGATAGGCCTGATAGAACAACTCATTGATGATTGGTATATTAATCGAGAGAATCGTCGAGTTAGATCAGAATCTCTAAAAACTCTTGCAGAAAGTAAGAAGAATAAACCTATGGGAGAAACAGAAAATCAAATAATATGAACAATCTAAACGAAAACAGCTTAACAGAGCAGTCGCTTATTGAATGGCTAAAAGGCCAAGGTTATGAATATGCTTATGGACCAGATATAGCACCTAATCAGCCTAATTCTTTACGCGAAGACTTCAATACGGTTGTGTTAAAAGACAAATTGCTTTCTGCTGTTCGTAGATTTAATCCACAATTGCCAGTTGAACAAGCCGAACAAGTTGTTGCTGACTTTGCCAAATATCACAATGCTGATCTTACGCTCGGTAATAAAGAAATTTTTACATTGATAACAGAGGGTGTTAAAAAGACTTGGCGTGAAGATGGCGAAGAAAAAACAGAAGTTGTTAAACTCATAGACTTTGCGAACATTGACGCTAATGAGTTCTTGTTTGTGAATCAATTTACAGTCCAAGGAATTGATAATGTCTGTCGTCTTGACGGTGTCGTTTTTATAAATGGGATTCCACTCGCAGTATTTGAGTTAAAGAGCCCTGTGCGAGAACAAGCGACGATTGGTCAAGCATATCGTGATATGGAGTACTACAAAAAAGAAATTCCAAAGCTCTTTTTGTATGCACAGGTTTTATGCTTGTCTGATCTTACAGAAGCACGTCACGGAACGATATCTTCTTCTTGGGAGCGATACGGTGTTTGGAAAGGAATCGACTCTGAATCAGACTTTCCAAAGGGAGCCACAGAGCTCGAAGTTTTAGCAAAAGGTCTTTTTGATAAAAAACGTTTACTGGATATTATCCAAAACTTTATTGTTTTTGAAGCGGACGGCGATGGTGACGCGGCCACCTATACTAAAAAAATGGCCATGTACCATCAGTATTATGGAGTAAATAAAACGATTGAAAGCACTATTAATTCTGTTCTTGGAAACCAAAATAGAAAAATCGGTGTTTTTTGGCATACGCAAGGATCTGGAAAATCATTGTCTATGGTTTTTTATGTGAACAAAACCAAACGCATTCCAGAATTAAAAAGTCCAGCATATGTATTTTTAACAGATCGTGAAGATCTGGACGATCAACTCTTTAAAACCTTTAGTCGCACGGGTTATAGTACTCTTGCAAAAAGAGCTTCTAGTATTAAAGATCTAAAAGATCGTTTGACTCATCTTGGAAGTGAACTTATATTTACTACTATTCAAAAATTCCAAGATGACCCAGATGCTAATAATGTTTTAACAGATAGAGAAAATATTATTGTTCTTACTGACGAGGCTCATCGTACACAATATAGTATGTTGGCGGGTAATGTTAGGCAGGCTTTGCCAAATGCCAGTTTTTTGGGTGTGACAGGGACACCTATCTCGCAACACGATCATAATACTGAGCGCGTATTTGGTCCGATTATAAGTTCATATAAAATTGGACAAGCTGTTAAAGATGGTGCCACAGTAAAAATTTATTATGAAGGACGATTAATACCTTTGCACCTAGCTGATAAATTCGTTGATATAAAGTTGGACGAAATCCTCGGAGAGATTGTTGTTGATGAAAAAGCTAGGGCTCGTAAAGAATGGGCTGTACTTGAAGAAGTAGTTGGCGCGCCAAGTCGTATTGAACAAATTGCAAAAGATATTGTGACGCATTTTAACAATCGACCAATTGAAGGAAAGGCAATGATTGTGACAATGAGTCGTCCTATCGCTGTTGCAATGTATAACGCAATCAAAAATATTCCAGACGCTCCAGAATGTGCTGTTGTTATTTCTGGAATGGAAGACTTTGAAAATAAGATTCAACCAGAGCATGACGTAAAGAAACTAGAAAAGAGATTTAAGAAAACCGATGATCCACTTCGCTTAGCAATTGTATGTGATATGTGGCTCACAGGTTTTGATGTGCCTAACCTACACACAATGTACTTAGATAAGCCTCTTAAGAATCACGGACTTATGCAAGCGATCGCACGTGTAAATCGTGTCTATAAGGATAAGCCCGGAGGCTTGGTGGTTGACTATATCGGTATTGCAGAAAATCTAAAAAAGGCTCTTGCTATTTACGATTCAGATATACAGAAAGAAGCGATGGTTCCTCTTGATGAAGTAATTATGGAGATGAATAGACTCCATAAAGAAATATCAAATTATTTTGCAGATGTTAATTTCTCCGGTTGGAGAATTAAAAAAGGGATTGAGTTGGTTGATCTTTTCCAATCGGCAATGAACGAAGTCGTTTCAAAAGACGGTCGTCTTTCTGATGACAAAAAAATGGCATATATTGGTTCCGTCTCAAAACTCTCAAGTTTACACGCTCTCGTAATGCCCGGGGAAGAAGCAATGAAGATAATTACCGATGTTCAATTTTTTCAATCCATTCGTGAAGCTATAAACAAACAAACCGTAATACCTCATATTATTTTTCCTGAGTCAAAAGAAAGCGCTATTAGAAGTCTCATCCAAGACTCTGTTCATGCAGAAGGTGTTATAGATTTGTTCGCAAAAGAAAATGGAGAAAACAAAAGTATCTCAATTTTTGACGAACACTTTTCTGAAGAAATAAAAAAGGTTAAATATCAAAACCTTGCTATCGACATGATTCGCAAAATGCTCGACCAAGAAATTAAAGTTCGTTCTCGTGCCAACAAGGCTCGCTACGAAACCATGCTAACGTTGCTCACAGAGCTTATCGAAAAATATGAGAATAATGTTATTAGTTCAGCGGAGATTATCAAGCATCTTCTTGGAATAGCAGAAGAAATTAAAAAATTAGATAATGAAAGTAAAGACCTTGGATTATCTGAAGAAGAAATTTCTTTTTATGATACTCTCGCAGTTGATCCAGATTTGAAGAATGCAGGTATAGATATTAAGGATTTTGTAAAAGATCTTACTAAAAGAATTCGTCGAGATCTCACAATTGATTGGCTGAACAATGAAAATATAAAAGCACGTATTAAGCAGAACGTGCGACTATTGCTTTTACAAAAAGGCATAATTGAGCAAATACAGACCGAGAGGCTGGTCAATTCAATATATATGGAGACGGTGCGTGTTTATCATGAATATTCACCAGTTTATAATTAAATGCAGGTAATTGTTAATCAATCCGTCTCAGATTTTGTCACTCCAAATTTTAAAGGTTTTTTAGAAGGGATTAATAATAGTACGCAATAATGCCAAAACAAATCTTTATAACTGGAATAGCCACTGCGGGTAAATCATATCTAGCAAAACAACTTGCCGAAAGAACAAACGGTATTTTTGTTGATATGGATAAAGTAAGAGATTCTCTGCAAAATAATCCACAATACAAAGAGTGGGTGAATTTCTATTGGAACAAAAATGAGCTGGAATATTTAACAAATACTTCTCCAGATGAAATGTGGGCAAATATAGTAAGGCAGTCCGAAGCTTTTTGGCCGGCTTTTTTGGAAAAAATTAATTCATATAAAAATGAAGCTAGGCCTGTTATTTTTGAGAGTGTAAATTTACTTCCACATCTGGTTCATAAAGATTTAAAAATTCATGGGATTGTCTTAGTCGGAAATTCTTATGAGGAAGTATTAGAAAGAAATATAAAAGAGCCAAGGTGGGGTAATGATCTAACTTTGCAAACGCTAGAAGCAAAAACTTTTTTTGAAGTTGAAAGGCCTAGATATATAAAAGAAGCAAATAAGTATGGTTATTCTGTATTTAATACACCCGAACAGGCAATAAGCACGGCATTAAATTTTTTAACCTAAAAACAAAAGAACATTATGCAAAATATAATGTTCTTAATTAGTATTAGTCTATCTAATAAATAGATTAATTATTCTTTCTTTCAAAATAATCATCACCTTGCTTTTGCATGTCACGTAAGCGCTTCTCGGCGTCCTCGAATGTCTGGAGCCTTTTTTGATGCCAAGCGGCAACATCATCTCTTACGGATTCGCTTGTTCCCAAAACATCTAAAGAATGTAATAGCTCTTGAACCGGTCTAGCTGCTATACGCATGACTGCAGCAAGAGCCTTTTGATATTCAGGTTCGTCTGCAGCAGCTTGCTTTAATTCTTCTATAACTTCGAATGCTTGCTGGTATTCTGCAGCCGTTGGTTTTTTATAAAGACCTTTGTGTTCTTTGAGCCAACTATAATCATCGGATTTACTACGATCATCTTCTAATTTCGCATTCATCATATTTGCTTGATCATGGGCTTCATCTACAGAGAGGAGTCCTTCCATACTTTTTTGCATAATTAATTTATTTAATTGTATTTTATTTATTATAGCATAAGGATATAGCATATAAAATTCCTTATCGCCATTTAGGCGTTTTTTTGTTAGTATTAACTCATGAAAGCCAAAATATACTCTAGCCTTTGTGAGTAAATGGCTGCCAGAACTGAAGAAAGAATTTTATAGTACTAAATATGATTACGAGGCCTGGTTTCATGGCAACGGTAAGCCGAAGCAGTTGGGTTACAAGGTAGGAAAATATTTATCTGATGAGATTAGAAAACATAATCCAAAATTGACGCATAAAGATTTGGTAAGAATGAATGCTAAAGAGCTGCTCAAATTAAGTAGGATAACATTTTAAAATATAATCAGGAGTTAATATGTTTCAACTATACATATTCAGTTTTTTAGCAGGTTTACTCGCGGCAAACGGAGCGCCTCATTTTATTAAAGGCGTTATAGGGCAAAAGCATCAAACTCCATTCGGTAAAGCTTCGTCTGCGGTGGTCAACGTATGTTGGAGTTGGATTAACTTTGTAGCGGCTGCTATCTTCCTATATTTTGCTCATGTACAAGCACACGAATATAGAGCTTTTGTGCTGTTCGCAGTAGGTGTGCTGCTTATGAGCTTGTTCTCGGCAATCGTCTGGTCTAAACATCCAGAATATAATCAGTAAATTTATATGGACGACCAATCTTGGATAACAGAAAAATTAGAATATTAGAACTAAGCACTCTTTTTTGTTATGATTATACTATGTCAATCGAACAACGTTTAAATTCAGATCAAGAACCAGATATCAACATTCATGATCTAACCATAGAAACTCCTGAGAAAAAATCAGAAGCTCCTTTTGACGTTGATAGAGATATAACTCCAGAAGATTGGATAGAAATTGATACTTTAATTAAAGAGTATAAAGATTTAGGTGTCGGCGCTAGAACAGAGGACCTATTCAGATTATATACAGATATAAAAATTTTAAGTCCTGATAGAAAATTAGATGTTACTCCGGAAGAATTAGAATGGTTAAGAAATCAGATTGATAAAGAAATGGAGAGGGGTTCTTGGCATAGATTCATTGAGGATATGTTTGAAATAATTATATTAGGTAATCGTCCTAAATCACTTAAATTAGAAGACTATCAAGAAATGTTCTCAGCTATGTTAGGAAAAAGAACCCTTTTTGACATTGCTCGTTTAAGGGTTGTATATCCTGAACTCTTTGATTTACCAGGGGATTTACTAAATCACTTAAAGAGAGATATTACAAATTTTAGAGAAGGTAAAAAGTGGGATATATTTATAACCCATGCCGCTTATGTCAGAATGCTAGATCCTACTATTGATTTAGATATCAAGGGTTCAGAATGGGAAGAAATAAAAAAGTATACACACCTACAATTAGGTGTAGGCCGTGGCACCATTTTTTTGAATTGTGCGCGGAATTTAGCTATTCTTGCTGCTAAAGAGGTAATAGTTGATAAGAATGGAATAACGTTAATAAAATCGAATTCAGATTCAAGTTTTAATAAACAATCCGTTCCGTTACTAGAAGTTAAGAAATTTTAATAATTATAAGTTCGATTGCGAATTAATAAACCGAGTATATTAAAACGACTAGATGTCTTACGAAATCGAAACAAAAATTTTAGATATTGATTCAACCGCTTTAAAAAATAAACTGTTATCTTTGGGCGCGGAAGAAAGACAGCAAACCAGGTTGGTTGTAGATTGGTATAGAATCAAAGGCATTAAAGAAGGCGAAGATCCTTGGTTTTTGCGAATCCGTTCAAATTCTCAGGGCGAGCATGAAGTTACATGGAAAGCAAAGTCAGATATTTTAGGAGTTGCCAGAAAACATAAAGAGATTAATTTTATTATTCCAGAGCCGAATAAAATCTCTGATTTATTCGAAGAACTTGGTTTAGAAAAATATGCTCACCAAGAAAAAGACAGGACATCATTCACACTAAAAAGTTGGCAGTTTGATATAGATCAATATCCAAATATGCCTAGCTTTTTAGAAATAGAAAGTTCAAGCGAAGAATCTGTAAAAGAGGCTATTAAGTTACTAGATTTAGAACAAAATAAAACTTGGGCCAAAGGTGAGCGGATTCTTATACAAGATATCTATCATCTAGATTGGTATGATATGAGATTCTAAAAATTTACATCCAACTAAATGAACGACGCTCACTTAATCAAAAAACATCCCAAGAACTGTAGCAATACCCCTACATATCTACTCTTAGATATACATGGAGTGCTTACTGATGGCAAAGAGAGAAAAAGATGTTTGGTCTTTATGGAGAATAAATATGGGATGAACCATGAACAGCATAACAAGCTTTGGCTGGCTCATCTTAACAATCTTGATAGAGGATTAGAGCAGGCGAGCGAATATATTGATATCGTCAATAAGACATTTCATACCCACTTTTCCGTGAAGGAATATTATAGAATACTCGCGTCTCAAATTGTCGTAAATAAAGTGTTATTTGAAAAATTGCAGAAGATAAATTCACACAGAATATGTATTATCTCGGATAATTTTCTCTCAATAACGATATGCTTGAATACAGTTTTGGGTGAGCAGTTCAAACAATGGAAAAAGTTTTATTCGTTTCGATTGGGTACGGTAAAATCCGAGAATTTGCTCAAAAAGACGATGAAAGCTCTTAATGCTACCCCTGAAGATTGTCTTTTTATCGATGATAATGAAAAGAATATTGAGGTTGCCAAAAAGATCGGTATGAAAGCAATATTATTCAAAACGAATAAAGAACTATTTAGTAATGCGGAAATGCAGAAATTTTTATTAAAGTGATATACTGAATATATGAACAATATCACAAACTTATCAGCCGAACAGCGCAAAGCCATCTATTTGGATTATGCCGAGCATGAACTTACGGAGCATATTGTCTATCACAAGTTAGCACTTAAAGAAAAGAAAACAGAAAATCGCGACATCTTAGAAAAGCTTTCCCAAGAAGAGAAGAAGCATTATGAGTTCTGGAAATCTCTTGTCAATGACGAAAAAGAAATAAAACCTGTAGGTTTTACCGTCTGGGGGATTCCTATGTTGCGCGCGACATTAGGTATAACCTTTACCATCAAACTGCTTGAGTTGCACGAGAATGACGCGGTAGATAAATATGAAAATCGCACGGAACCAATTATTCCGGAGTCGCATAAAGAGCGTTTCGTGCAGGTTATCGAAGATGAAAAGTCTCATGAGCGTTTGCTTATTTCGCAAATTCAAGAAAAACGTATCGAATATATTAGCTTCATTGCGCTGGGATTGGCCGATGCAATCGTAGAGATAACCGGCGTGCACGCTGGATTCTTGGGCGTGACCGGAACTCCGTTGATTGCTGGTGTCTCAGGAATTATCGTTGGTTTTGCCGCTTCAATTTCCATGGGGTCAGCGGCATACATTCAAGCCAAACAAGACGCTCAAAAAAATCCCGTGACCTCCGCGATAACAACCGGATTGTCATATCTCGGTTCGGTAGTAGTGCTTGCCTTGCCATACTTCTTCATCAAGACCATGTATCCCGCGTTCATAGTCTCGACTATCTGCGGAATTCTCTTGTTGGCGGCATTTACATTCTATGGCGCGATTGTCTTTGATAGAAAATTCTGGAGAGAGCTGGGTGAATCTGTATTTTTGATGTTAGCTACAGCAGTGGCTACATTTATACTTGGTAAAGTAGTTGGAAAAGTATTTCACATAAAAACAAGCAGTTTTTAATTTTAAAAGAGAAATCATTTTTAAATCGCCAAAAAAGCAGCTTTTTGCTATAATTACTCATATAATTGATATTCAAACCTATGGCAACAAAGAAACCCGTTAAATCAAAAACAAAAAATAGCCAATCGGTAATTGTTAATTTTTTGTATGAAATAGGCACACTTCGCAAGACAGCTCGAGCGCATCGCCAAACTCTTTTGACGGATGACCTTTCTGACAACATCGCTTCGCATTCTTATCGTACGGCTATGATCGCTTGGTTCTTGGCTAAAGAAGAAGGTGCTGATCCATACAAAACCGTAATGATGGCGCTTTTGCACGATACACCAGAAATCCGCAGCAACGACCATAACTGGGTACACAAAAAATACGTCAAAATTTTTGATAACGAAATCATTCCGGAGCAGCTCGGTACATTGCCGTATAACGATTTGTTTGAATTTTCTACTGAATATTCTAAGCGAATAAGCAAAGAATCGATCTTGGCAAAAGAAGCAGACGTGCTCGATCAGATTCTTCTTCTCAGGGAGTATGAATGGGTCGGCAACAAAGAGGCGCATATTTGGCTTTATGGAAAAAATAAGAATGTCGAGAATACTCAATTAAAAAAGTTGAAAACAAAAACCGGCATACGCATAGGCAAGGCGATGTATGACATAGACCCTTCGGATTGGTGGGGAGGTTTGTTCACATCAACAAATAGATAAAATCTTATGAGTAAAACCCAAGTCCTTACAGTGCATGGCGGAATGACCTTTAAAAATGATAAGGATTATTTGCGCTATCTAAAAACCAAACATATTTCGACGGAGAAAAAGAATTATTGGACTGCTGCATACTTGGAAAAGAGTTTGGGAAATAAATTTCAGATAATTTCTCCGCGGATGCCATTGCAAGAAAATGCAAAATATCGGGATTGGGAGATTTTTTTTGAAAGACATTTGGCACTTTTAAGCCATGACTATATTTTGATAGGTACTTCGCTTGGTGGAATATTCCTTGCAAAGTATTTGTCAGAGCATAAATTACCTAAAAAGGCATTATCTGTATATTTAATCTGTCCGCCTTTCGATAATAGTTTACCAGAAGAGGATCTCGTTGGCGGTTTTAAATTAAAAAGTGATTTGTCGTTAGTAGAAAAGAATTGCAAAAATTTATATTTGTTATTCTCTAAAGACGACGACGTTGTACCCGTATCTCATGCTGAAAAATACTATAAGAAATTGAAGACCGCCAAACTTATAATCTATAAAAATAAAAACGGTCACTTCCAAATATCTAAATTCCCAGAAATCGTCAAAATGATAAAGGCGGATGTAGCAAAAAAATAGTATGCAAAATCTACCAGATCAAATTATCGAAATAGTATCAACATTACCAGATCAAGACCCTCTCGTAGCCCAACGATACTTAGAACGCGTAAAAGAGGGTTTGCTCACGCGTGATGAAAATAACCGCTCACATTTTTGCGTATATTTTTTGCCGTATGATTCTAAGGCTAAAAAAGTTTTTATTATACATCATAAAAAAGCTAATTTATGGCTTGCTCCTGGTGGACACGTAGATAAAAACGAGGATATACTGCATGCCTTAAATAGGGAAGTTAAAGAGGAGCTCGGCGTCGATAATGCTTTTGCAGAATCATCAAAACCATTTTTATTATCGATAACTCCTATCGATAATAACACTCAACCGTGTAAGGAGCATTTTGATATTTGGTTTTTATTTAATACTGACGGAAGTAACTTTAATGTTGATTCTCATGAGTTTTATACGGCAAAATGGGCTGATTTTGATGAGGCTAGAACTTTGTTAACAGATCCAGCGAATTTACAAGCTATTAGCCTATTAGAATCAAAGTAGCCTATGTACTTCGTATATATCCTCAGATGTGCCGATAAGACCTTATACACCGGGATAACTACAGATTTAAAGCGACGTGTCTTAGAACATAACAGCAGCAAACTTGGGGCGAAATATACCTCTTCCCGTCGACCAGTGAAAGTCGTGTATACTAAAAGATATAAGAACAGATCAACTGCCTCAAAAGCAGAAGCAGCAATTAAAAAACTAACCAGACCTAAAAAGCTAGAACTGATTAAGGAATCTCATGAACATAAAATCAGCTGATTTTGTAAAAGCAATAGTTGGCGAAGACGAAATTTTAGAGGACGAAATTCCACAAATTGCCTTTGTCGGCAGGTCGAATGTTGGCAAGTCCAGCGTAATCAATTCATTGGTTAACAAGCGAGATTTGGCGCGATCAAGTGCGCACGCTGGCAAGACCAAAGAGATTAATTTGTTCCTTATTAATAAAACTTTTTACCTAGTGGATTTGCCAGGATATGGCTACGCTGAAGCCTCTATCGAATCTCGAGAGAACTTAAGAGCTTTAATTTATTGGTATCTCTTCTATTCGACCGTCAATCACAAAAAGATAATTTTGATTATAGACGCTAAAGTTGGACCGACAAAAGACGATCTTGAAATATTAAGACGCCTTGAAGATCGCGAAAAGAAGATAGTCGTTATTGCGAATAAAATCGATAAGCTGAATAAGTCTGATTTAAAAAAACAGTTAGCGATAATCTCTCAAAAAGTTAATGGTAATAAAGTCATTCCTTATTCAGCAGAAAAGAAAATCGGAATAGGCGAATTGACCGCGGAAATGCTAAAGTAAATTATGATTAAAGCAATAATTTTTGATATCGGCGGGGTGATAACATTCAGCGACTTTGAGTTGCTCTATGCCAATTTTGCGAATCGCATTGGCATATCTCCAGAATTCGTGAGTAAATATAACGAAGAAAATCTCCCCGAACTTTTATTAGGTAATATTACCTTGGAACAATTTTTTGGAGCCATGCGCGATGCGGATAGCAAAGAAAAAGGGGATCTAGAATCAATTTGGATCGAGGAAGCTTTGAAGATAAGAAAGGTAAACAAAGAGCTGCTTGATCTCATTGATAGGCTAAGAAAAAAATATACTATAGGTGTTCTTTCGAACTTGACGCCATCAAGACTGATAGTTGATAAGGCTATGGGTATATATAACCATTTTGATTTTGTCCTCTTGTCATGTCAGGAACATTTGAAAAAGCCAGACCCAAAATTTTATCAATTGGCCATTGATCGTGCTGGTGTAGTCGCATCTTCTATCATATATGTGGATGATAAGGAAAAATATACAAGTGCCGCGGCAGATTTAGGGTTCAATAGTATTACTTATCGAGTAAACAAACAACTGTTCGAGGAGCTGGAAGATTTAGATACTATATTCAAATAGTCTAGCGGGTATACATTTTATTTGAAAAGGGAGTACACTCTATCTATAAGAGCTGTTAATATAATTAGAAAGAAAATCTTATGCATGGATTACACACAAACATTGAGAAAGACACTTTAGAGAATAGTAACTTCCGCAAGGTCGTATACACTGCCAAGCATTGCCAATTGGTATTAATGAGCCTAAAGCCATTAGAAGAAATCGGCATGGAAGTTCATCCAGATAATGATCAGTTCTTTCGTTTTGAGCAAGGACAAGGCAAATGTATAATCGATGGTAACGAATATACTATCGCCGATGGCTCAGCTATCATAGTCCCCGCAGGATCAGAACATAATATCATAAACGTTTCCGAATCCACAGACTTAAAAATGTACACGATATATTCCCCAGCTCATCATAAGGACGGAATTGTGCGTGCGACCAAGGCAGAAGCGGAAGCGCCAGAGAATAAAGAAGACTTTGATGGTGTAACAACGGAATAAAGAATCCACGTTATCTGCTAAATATTACATTTGAGCAAAAAATCGCCATTTGGTGTTCCAATTGCAGCAATTAGGGTTACATTCCAACGGAAAAAGGTTGTAAACTAGTGGCATATGACCACTAGAGATACAAAGCATAACTTAATGCTAGTTAAAAAGAATATTTTAGATAGATATATT
>Ga0302268_1000350_pt1 | contig 28860 bp, 15 predicted proteins | sample III_Bog_E2_1_FD_194554 | JGI IMG/M metagenome (GOLD analysis project Ga0302268, IMG submission 194554) | Peat permafrost microbial communities from Stordalen Mire near Abisko, Sweden - III_Bog_E2_1 | ecosystem: Environmental > Terrestrial > Soil > Wetlands > Peat | place: Sweden: Abisko... | reverse complement strand
TTAATCGACGAACAGTCGAACCCTTCATGATTCCTGCATTCATGTGGATAAGTCAAGCCGACATCGAGGTGCCAAACTGCGCACTCAATTTGTACTTCCTGGCGCAATTAGCCTGTTCAAATATGTTATCCATTTTTCACAAAATGGTTCAGACTATTTCTTCATTTTCATTTTCTCTTATGTAATAATTTTTAGTAACGCGAGATTTGAAAAAAAAACGGTATATAAAAGTTATTTATAAAAAGAAAATGCTTATTTACTGCTCACTCAACCTTTAACACCATAAGCTCCATTTCTATTCTTAGAGTTTATAGCAGAGTATTGTAAATTTGATTTAACAATACCTCTTAACATTATAGTAGATAATCCTCTAAAAGATGAATCTACATTCTTTAAACCTCCTTTTCATTTAGTTTTTAGTACGGATCTAGAAGCAGTAAACCGTCTTGTTAATCTACCTTTAGCTTCTACTCTTATACCTCTTAAATTTACATGTTTTAAAGATCTAAGTACATAATTTTCTAAAGAAACGCTACGGTTTATACTAGAGGATTTATTTATCATATTTATCTTTAAATTATCAGCTAAAGGATAAAAATTTAACAATAAATTTTGTAAACGATCCTTAATATTTTTATTTTTTTTATTATTTAAAGCAAACATCGTACTAATTGTATTATTACGTATTCTATTAATGAAAAATTCATCTCTATTAGGTTTTTTTTGTTTTTCATCTATTTTTCTTATAACTGGTAATTTTATTTTTCGTAAAGATGCTTTTAAAACTCTATATAATTTATTATCTCTATTTTTTAGTTTTAATGATACAGCTTGTGTATATATATCACTATTTAAATGCATTTTTTTCAAATTAACAATATTTAATTCCACGTTTTTATTATAAATTTGTTTAATTAGATCAATAAGTTTTGACATAAAAATACTATCAAATTTTAATTTATTATCTTGTAATAACTTAAAATACATATCTAAATTTTTTTTATATTCTTTTCCAGCTACTGTAACTTGAGAATTAAAACTAGGAAAGTTATTAGGATAAAAACTTTGAGCTTTCTTTTTAAACATTAAGTATATTTGATCATTAGTTAAAAGTTTTTCTCAGACTAAACTTTTTAAAATCTTATAATATTTATTTATTGCATTTAGTTTAGAAGTTTGCTTATTAATAAGACTTATCATGTCCGAAAGATATCATTCATAATGTTTACGTAAATTTAGATATTCTCTGAAACTAAATAACCTATTATAAGTAATTTTTATATTTCCTTCACTGTCTTTAGTTACTGTTTTTTTTAATTTTATTTTTTTTTCTATTAAAAATAAACCAAACCTAAGCTGCATTAATTTACGAGCTAAAAACATACTTTCTGTATTATAAACATAAAAAGTAATGATCACTCTTGTACTTGTATGTTTTAAATCACCTTTTCCTATAAAAACTCTTTTAGCCGATAATCGCCTAAGTCTAGGTAGCATAGGTTTATCTTTATTCTTTCTTTTTATGTTAAGTATTTTATGTTTTCTTTTGGAATTAAAATAACTTTTTAATAAATACATAAGATTTTTATCTGCAATAGATAAAGATTTAATACTATTTTTATTATATGCATAAATACTATTAAATCACTCTTGACCCGCAGGAGTAAAATGTCTCATTTTTCCCGTATCACTACGTATATACGTTAAAGGTTTAATTATTTTATTTTTACTTTTTTTTTTTAAAAGTAAAGGTGTATTACTTTCAATATTATATCTTTTTAATTTACTAAAAGTTAATTCTGTTTTTTTAATGTGTTTATTCTTAAAAATTATTATGGTATTTTTTATATTTACCAAGAGCTTAACCTTTAATCGAGGATTAAGTCTATTTCATTAATATTAAATCTATTAATTATTATAAATAAATCTATTATTACATAAGAGGAAAGATAATGTTGGATTTTTAGTCGTTGAACGTATTTACTTAAAGTAAATTTCGCTTCAAGTTAACTTATAAAGTTCTTCTTGAAATTAACCCAATTATAAAATATAATTATATACTATTATCGTACATAAAATATTTGGGACAAATTTTATCCCTAGCGTAGCTTTTTCAAAAATCCAAGACCTTTCCTTACTGCATCTTGTGATCATATGCCCCGCTTACGCGACTGATAGACGTGTAAGTCAAACAGTAAAGCAAGATTAAGCCATTAAACTTGACAAGTAATAATCATAATTATATTATTAGTGGTTTTCTTAAACTTAAATTATAATAAATTAAGTGTACTAAAAATACAACTAAAAACATTAGATAAAAATTTTATTAATTTTTAGCTATCTTAATGTTTTAATTACATCTATTTTCCATATAGATAAAATCTTACTTAAATAAAAATTATTAGTTCTAACTCAATAGAAATATAGTTGGATTAGTTATAGCTAAAGCTACATTAAATAACAAACTAAATAAAAAATATACAAAATTTGTATATTTAATTGTCATAACTAAATTATAACAACTTTACTAAATTAACTTTGGATACACCCAGGTACTTTTTATGGGATCTGTGCCCCGCATAAACTGCCTCCTAGCAATTGTCCCTTCATAAGAAGGTTAATGATTATAACAAAGATTTCACAATACTTTGAAACTTTCACGTAGACTTTGTCTACCAATATGATATACTAAACAAAGGTGTTTCAATTGTGCTAACACTACCTTATACACTAAAATTCGCAGTATCACATTCAATAACTAGCAACAGTAAAGCTGCATAGGGTCTTCTCGTCTAACTAGAGGTAAACTGTATCTGCACAGTTATTCCAATTTCACTGAGCCAATCATCGAGACAGCTGTTGTATCGTTAAATCATTCATGCAAGACCGCATTTAACGGCCAGGGTATTCCGCTACCTTAGGACCCTCATCGGTAAGGCCGCCATTGATCGGGGTTTCCTTCAAAGCCAAATTTATATTAGTCAACTTAGCAAATCCGTTAACCAGCCGACATCGGGCAGAAATCACACTCAATACTTTGATTTATTATCTTACTGCAGAGTGCTTTGTTTTAATTAAACAGTCGTACAACACTATTCCATGCTTCCTATTCATTACCTGATATTAATCAGGAGGAATGGCTCTCCTTATTCCGAAGTTACGGTAGTTAATTTGCCGAGTTCCTTAATGATTGTTCACTCAAACGCCTTCGTATTCTCTACTAGCTTACTTGTGGTAGTTTCTAGGTACGGTTTTTTGTCTTATATCATTGCTCATCTTTTTAGTTTGTTGAAATGATATAATCTGTTACTGTTTTTCCAGAACCTTTTTCACTTTAATTTTTTTTTTTCAAAAATTAAAAAGGTTGTTACTTTGTAACAAAGATCTTTCTCATCGCTTAATCCTTTAGGTTGGTAAACTTAGAGGCCGTTGCTTTAAAAAAACCATAAGCTTTAGGCGAGGGTTTTACCCCTTTTTCGTTACTCATGTCAGCATTCTCACTTGGGTTATCTAATAATTAGTCTTAAAAAGAATAAATCTAAGATTTACCCAACGTTCTGCTACCCCATTAGATATAATAATTTAAATTATTAATAAATATGGACAAGGTGTCGGTATATTGTTTAGATCCGTTAAATCTTCGGTGCAACTATCAATATAAATGTCTGCGCAAGCATCATTTACTAAACTAGTGCTCTATTACGAGATCTTCAAAAAATGGACCGCTTCTAAGCCTATTTCCTAGTCGTATTGGATAAAAACATCCTTAATTTCACTTAACAATAATTTTGGAACCTTAACTCTTGTTCTGGGCTGTTTCCCTTTAGACATACAACCTTATCGTACTATGTCCGATTATTCAAGATTCATCATTGCCCTTCCGAGTGCGAATACTCACCGATAAAATCTTCACGATTGCCCGATATATGCAAAATTATTTAAATATCATATATGATAATTAAATATAAGTTGCCTGAGATCACAGTTCTGTACCTGCTATGATGTTACTTGAATTACCTACTTATATAGGTTTCGCAGAAAACCAGCTATCCTAGTCAGTGTTGTCTTTCACTAACTTACCACAGTTCTTCGGATATCTTTACAACGATAACCCGTTCGGGCTTTTATAACCCTGACTGTAGTAAGATCACCAGGCTTCGGGTCTAATTTTAGATACTAATTCATTATTTCATAATTGGTTTATCTAGGCATTACTGCTCGCATCTAATATTAACTTGCTGACCCATTATGCAAAAGGTACGCTCTCATTTTATTTTATATTTACTTGAGCTGCTTATAAAACTACTATTTCAAACCTTTCCTTCACAGTACTATACGCTGTCGCTTATATATTATATTTAGCCTTAGAGGAAGGTTCCCCTTTACATTCAAACAAGTTTTACTCGTTTTACTTACTTAATTTATCAGTGGATAGTTTATATATACTATCCAAATAATATTAATACTACTTATTTAATTACAATATATTATTATATATATTCTGATATTTATATAGGCTGTTCTATTTTCATTCACACTAATCCTAGAATCTCGTTTGATTTCTTTTCCTGAAGTTACTAAGATATTTCAATTCACTTCGTTTATTATTGAATTTCTCTAAGAGTTCATGTGTTTATTTCTCTCTAACAAAACACAAATTAAACTGATTATTGTCTCTCTTTAATATATAGCTAGGCATCCTTAATAGTTTCTTTATATACTTTTCTATACTATATTAAAAATAGTATAGAAATTTCTATTTGATATCTAACACATTACTAATATGCTTTAAATTTAAGGTAATAATTCAGACTATTATGATTCGAACATAACAATTCCTCAACCCAAATGAGGCGCCTAACCAGCCTGGCTCTAGTCTGTTGTTATATATTTAGTTTATATAGTATAAATAATATATTTTTTTTTAATAAATTAGACTTAATAAAAAAGTGTAAAACATAATAATCAGAGAGTAGGGGATTTGAACCCATGAAAAATTTTAGTTTTAACTAGTTTCAAGCTAGTCGCTTTAAACCACTCAGCCAACTCTCTTTTATTGTACATGATTCCTCAGAGACTTGAACTCTAAACACATCCTTATCAAAAATACGCTTTACCAATTAAGCTAAGGAACCCTATAATAAATTCTTGAAAAAAAAATATATGTACAAGAGCACTCAGATTTGAACTGAGAATGTGAAGTTTGAAGCTTCAAATTTTACCCTTAAATTATACTCTTTAATTAATTTAAATATCTTTATGATCGGAAAAGAGATGATTTGAACATCCAGGTGTATAACACAATATTTAGCAAATATCTCGCTTTACCAATAGCAACTTTTCCTGATATTATTGTTTTTTTTACGGCCAGCCGAATTCGAATCGACACAAATCGTTTGGAAGACGAAAGGTCTACCATTAACCTATGGCCGTTTTATAAAGTATTATATTTAAGAAAAAACATATAAGACCTATGGGATTCGAACCCATATAACAAAGATTAAAAGTCTCGTATTTTACCATTAAACTAAGGTCTCTTTTTTTTTTTAATATAAACTTTAGTTTAAATAGAAAAAAGCATAAAAATAAACTATATACAATAACTAAAATTAAAAGAACCTTAAATTATATAAAAATTAACTTAAAAAAAGCATAAATTAATGTAAAGACCCTGTTAAATATAACATGAAAAATTTTTTATAATAAAATAAGTATTTATGTTTTATTTATTTATATTTATGAATTACAATACAATGTAAAATTAAAATAAAGAGGTTTAGTAATGCATTGAAATACCTAAAATTAAGACCCTCAGTAATAAATAGAAATAAATAAAAATAATCACACGACATCCACGAAATGTCAGTATAAAATACTAGATTCTAAACCTAAATGATGATTTTCTGTAGAGTGATACGCAAGTACACGCCATAAACCAACAGCAATGAAAGCTGTTCCTATCATTACATGTAACCCGTGAAAACCAGTTCCAAAATAAAAACATGTACCAAATGCTCCGTCACTTATAGTAAATGATGACACATTGTATTCTACACCTTGGAAAGCTGTAAATATAACGGCTAGTATAACTGTTGCTACTAAACCATATAAAGCTCCTGCTCTATTACCTTGAATTAAAGAATGATGAGCGTAAGTAACAGTAACACCAGAAGATAGTAATATAACTGTATTTAATAAAGGTAACTCAAAAGGATTAATTGCTTCTATACCCATAGGAGGTCATTGAGCTCCTAATTCTACTGTTGGAGATAAAGCTGAATGAAAAAATGCTCAAAATATAGCTAAGAAGAATAATGCTTCTGATACTATAAATAAAGCAACACCCATATTTAATCCTTTTTGAACAGCCAATGTATGATTACCTAAATAAGTACCTTCACTTATAACATCACGTCATCAGAAAGACATAGATAGTATAACAGATATAAAAGCTGACGTTAAGAATAAATTTGCATTACTAAAACCGTGCATTGTTAATACTCCGCTAGTTGTTAAAGTTAATAATGCAATACAAGTATACAAAGGTCACGGTGATGGTGACACTAAATGAAAAGGATGAGCTTGAAACTTACTTCTTGTTAAGTTAGTCATTTTTTTTTTCTGTACTTTCAACATATATATTTCGATTATAAGTAATTTTCTTTTTAATTAAATAAACAATTAAAAAGATTGTTAAATATAATCGTATGCATACCTTAGGTATATAATTTAGGTTGTAAAACAAGAAACATTTATGTAATAAATATTTCTAAAAAGGTTAAGGAATAGGTGACTTGAACACCTAACCTACCGTGTGTAAAACGGTTGCTCTACCATTAAGCTAATCCCTTTAATTATATTTGACGGGTTAGGCCGGCCACGATCCGGCATATTTTTTCTCGACAAGAAAATTCCTTACCAATTAGGATACTAACCCTAATTATATAAATATAATTAATATAATACAAAAAAGTATTAATATTAATTTTTTTGTTTTATAGTTATAACAATAGCTCCGACCATAGCTAATAATAATATAATAGAAGTTAATATTAATCATATACTATAACTAGTATACATAATATTACCTATACTTGTAATATGATTAGTTTCAGCCAAATTACCATCTCATATCTTACTAGTAACAAAAGATATCTCACCATTATCTAGTTTAGCACCATTTAAATTAAACAATTTATTAAAAAAATCACTATAGTTATTATATCAAATATCATTTAATGTATTATTTAAATCAACAGTATAACTATTAAATGAAGCAATACTGTAAGGTAATATTTGATAAACGGGATAATTAAATGAAATAGTAATAAAAATAGCTAAAGGTATACTATTACTAGTATTACTTAATAATTCACTTATTCTAACATTAATTAACATTAAAATAAAAAGAAATAAAATAGATACAGCACCTACATATACCAATAAATAAGAAAGACCAATAAAATTCAAACCTAATATCATAAGATAACTAGCTATACTTAAAAATAAACCAATTAAAAATAATACAGAAACAATAGGATTTTTACTAATAATTACTAATATACTACATAATACAGCAACTAATGAAACAATATCTAAAACTTCTACTCTATAACCATTAGTATAAATTTCATTTAAAAGAAACAAGTTAGACATAAAAAAATTATATAAAATTATACCTCATCAATTTTCAATATGAAAAAAGATAAAATAACCACCAATGTTAAAAATTTAGTTATTATATTATAATAAATAAACCCTTAACAATATTGAGGAAAAAGTAGTTAAATTAATTAAAAGTTTATTATATAATATTTAAATATTATAGTTGGCCGTAACATAACTTTAGTTAGTAAACATGCCTATAAACTTTTTTATAGCCAGCCCTCAAGATGAATTGAACATCTATCAAAATATTAACAGTATTTTGCTCTACCATTGAGCTATAAAGGCGAAGTTATTTTTAACCTAATTATATTAAAAATAACTCTCTAAAGTAACAAATATTGATAATAAATAGATCTTTGTTTATTAAAATTGTTTCTAAAGATATTTTTACATTATTAAAGGGCTTGTTCTTATAACATTTTCGTAGTTATTAGTACGGTATATTTATTTTCTATTTAAATAGGCAGAAATATACATAACTGTAAATTTTTTCCATAACACATGGAAAAACTTTGAATCCTATTATCCTTATCCCTAGTATTAATATAAGGTCCAGCGAGTCACATATAAAATACCTAGTAGTAATTAAAATAATGTAAAAACCTTACTATCTACATTATATATGTACGGGATTCACCTATTGCTCTCCTCTAAGATTCGAATTTAGACCCTGATAGTAATAATATCTTGCTCTACCATTAAGCTAATGAGAGTTAAAACTAAAGTATAGTAAACTTATACCGTGAGCTATACTTTATATTACTTAATTTGAACTTACTAATGTTTTTTTTACTTTATTGAAAAAAAAATAAAATAGTTAAAAACTAAAAATTTATAGAAGACGTGTACAAGACTTGAACTTGTATCCTTGTGGCCGTAACACAACACTTTACCATTAAGCCAACACGCCTATAAATTTTTTATACCTTAGGAAGAAAAGGACTCGAACCTTCGACAGCACATTGCTATTGAGTTTACAGCTCAACCCGTCATACCAACAAACGGAACCTTCCTTTATATATAAAAATGAATTCTAGAGAGAGGAGTTCTCTAGAGATGTTATATTTATATATATGTTATTGTTTACATTAATAAATCCCGTGCAATTTCCACTACACGAACCATATTTCGACTTAACACCAATTAAAGTCACGCATACGAAGATCCTCCATAAAAGAAACTAGAATAAATTATCTAGAAAAAATTTAAATAAAAGACCAAACTTATTGCACATACTTTTTTCAGCGTCTGACGAGTAGTTAGTACCTATCTGAGATTAAATCCACCGTGACGTGGTGATTCACGATTACTAGTAATTCCTTTTTCATATAGTCGAATTTCAGACTACAATTCATATTTTATCCTACTTTAATTAGATTAGCTCAAATTTACATTTTCGCATCATTTTGTATAGGTACGTGTGGCACGTCTATAGCCCACAACATTTAGGCCATGATGACTTGTCTTGGCCCCTATTATCATATCCCATGTATAGGTGAACTGCTTTATACCCAAATAAAGCAAGGGTTTCCGTTAATTTAATGGAATTAACCAATATCTCACGACATTAACTGAAGACAGCCGTGCAACGCTTGTAATATCCTAAAGATAATATTCAAGTTGTGGTAAGGTTTTTCGCGTACTTACGAATTAAATAACATACTTCACTACTGGTTTCAGAAACGGTCTAATGATTTCAGTTCCTGCGTTGCCACATTACTCTTGAGGTGAAATGCTTACACTTTCATTTATAGACTAAATTAAGATCTAATCTATGGCATTCATCATTCTCTGCTTGGACTACTAGGGTATCTAATCCTGTTCGTGACCCGAGCCTTCGTCCCTCAACGTCAGTTATTAGATAAAAGGTTGCTTTCGCCGCTACCAGTCGTCATGGGATCAAAGAATTTCAACTCTACTCCATAAATACTCCCCTTCTCATATATAACTCTAGCATAACCGTTTCTTGTTTAAGACTAATTATACCGTCTAGGTACCCTTTAAACCTACTAAAGATGAATAACACTAGTCTTTTACGTATTACCGCGACTGCTGGCACGTAATTTGGTCAAGACATATAGAAAAGAAGTATGTCATCATCAAATGTTTCTTCTCTAGAACTTTACTCGATAAAATCGATCTTATACCTGTCTACGAGAATAATTTCTCTTAATATAAAAGTAGCAAATTAATTTTACTACGCTATGTTTAGTAGCATAAACCTATTACGGATAAATTGTATAATCGAGAATAAATAAATCTTAGATTTATTTATATTCAATTATACAGCCAAGTATAATTAGCCGAAGCTATACATTCCCCCAAGTTGCTGGTTCAGCCGTTAGGCTATTGACCAATATTCCCCACTGCTGTACTATACGTATTGGGGTTTTTTCAGACCCAATGTGATCGATCGACCTCTCAGCCTCGACTACGGAATATAAGGCTAGTTAAACCATTACTTTAACTACTACCTATCCGAAATGTTTATTGTCCTCTTAAAGCGGAAATTTCTTTCCTTTGTTCTTATATTTATTTTTTTAAATTATAAGGTATTTATTAACCCTACTTTAAGGCAGCCAAAACATTATATACTCACCTGTACACCACTTCTAATGAAATTGATAGTATATGCTATTTATTAAATTAGACGTTCGATTAGCATGTGTCAAGCACTTGGACAGCGTTCATTCAGAGCCATCATCAAACTCAATTCATTTATTGGTATAAATACAAATATACGTTATATTTTTTATCTATACCATTACTAATATACCTTAAACTTTATAAATTATGTATATTTTTTTTATTTAAATTATCTTTTTTGTTTTTTGGATACAATTAAGCGGGGTCCTGTATTAGTTATTAGTCTATATTAAGGCTTAACCTAGAGCTTGAAAGTTCGTTAACATTATCATACTGTATAAAAATAAATATTTATATACATTTAGCTATAATTATTATAGAAATAAGTTTATTATTTTCTGTTTAATACTCAAATTTTAACTTAACAAACATTTATTATATGTTTCGGCTTAATAAGCACCTGACTTTCCTATACTAGAATTTAATCTAACATTATACTCTTAGTAACACAAAAATATAAAATAATTTTTAATAATTTTCAATTGAAAACTATTAAACAAAATATTTATAAACAATATTATTTTTATAATTTAGATTACTAATGTAAATCTAAAGCATCTTTAATATAACTACTAGTTAAAACAACAAAAACTTGGGCTTGTATAAAAGCTATTCCTAACTCTAAACCAGAGAATGCTATTATAAATGCTAAAGGTACTAAACCTAAAAAGAAAAAAATAAATCCCGAAGTCATAATATTATAAGTAAAACCTGCTAAGATATTTAATAACATATGACCACTTAATATATTAGCACCTAATCTAAGACCTAAAGAAACATTTCGAGATAAGTATGATATAAACTCTATTAATACTAATAAAGGTAATAAGGCTAAAGGACAACCAGCTGGTACTAATAAAGAAAAAAATTCTAAACCATGTTTCTGGAATCCTAATATAGTTGCACCTAAAACTACAGTAAAACTAAGAGAAAATGTAAAAATAAAATGACTTGTTGAGGCAAAACTATAAGGAACCATACCTATTAAATTATTAACTAAAATGAATATAAATAAAGTATAGATAAATGGGAAGTATATTTGTCCTTTTGTAGGATTTATTTGATTTGTTACTATACTATGTATAGTAGCATATATTGTTTCTTGACTTATTGATCAGTTATTACTTACAACTTTATTGTAATTAGTTGCTAAAACATTTAATGTTAAGACTAAAATAGCACCTATAGTTAAATATAATCCTATATTAGTTAATGATATGTGTAAGTTGGCTAATATAGGCGCATCCAAACTTAATAAATTCCTAATTTCAAATTGATCTAAAGGACTTGGTATTGTTGTGTATAAAAAGTTAACCATTTTTGTTTATATTTTTATTTTTAATTTTTATTGAAATATGACCTAAAGCTATTATAATATAGCAATATAAAAAAGTATATACTAATTTTCATTATTATATTATAATTTGCTTATAAATATACGAGAAATAAATAAACGAACAAATCTAGGTAAAATGTATTTTGAAAATACGTATATCATTATTACAAGTAGTATGAAAGCAAAAGTTACTTGATTTATAAAATAAAAGGGAACTAATTGTGGCATTTTTTTTTTTAATTATAGTTTCAATGTTATAATTATTTTTACATTATTATTTATTAAAAGAATAAAAACTTTATGGTCCTTGTTAAGAGTAATTATAATTGTAAATTTTATTAGGGTTTTAATAACAATATATTCATAAAGTTAATTTTAGTTATTATATATTAATGACGAAACTGAATAGTGTAAACCATCTAAGATAGGTGCAGGGTATATACCTAATATTACAGTAAATATAACTAGTGTAAATAAAATAAAGAACTCACGTTTATTTACATCACTTATATTAGCTTCAAAAAATTTACTAAAGGATCCACCAAAAGCTATTCTATTGAACATATATATAGTATATGCAGCGGAGAAAACTATAGATGAACTAGCAAAAACACCTAATAAAGGTAATCTTTCAAATACACCGTAAAGAGACATAAACTCTCCAACAAAATTTAAAGTAAGAGGCACCCCACAATTACCTAAAGATAATATAAAGAATAAAATAGAAAATAAAGGCATTACTTGAGCAATACCTCTATAGTAACTAATTAATCTAGTACCAGATCTATCATATAATACACCACCAGCACAAATAAATAAACCACTTGAAACAAACCCGTGGGCTAAACCTAAAGCTATACCACCTTCTATACCTTGAATAGTATTACTAAACACACCTATAAGATAAACAGCAGCATGTGATACGGAACTATAAGCAATAAGTTCTTTAACATCTATTGTTCTTAAAGTACTAAAACTAGCATATATAATAGTTATAACACCAATTAAATATATAATATATGTATAATCTAATGAAGCTTTAGGTAATAAAGGTAATATTAGTCTGAATATACCATATAAGCTTAATTTTAATACTATAGCGGAATATAATACTACCACCTAAAGGAGATTCCACGTGAGCTTTTAATAATCAAGTATTTAAAAATATAGTAGGTGTTTTTACAGCAAATGCTATAAATATACCATAAAATAAAAATAACTGTGTGGAATAATTAAAGTTAGTTTTATATAAAGCATCGAAATCAGTTGTTCCCATTATAGAAGACATAGCTAATATTGATAATAATAAGAATAAAGATCCAAATAATGTATATAAAAATAAATAAAAACTGGCTCTTACTTTATTACTAGATCCAAATAACCCTATTAATATAAATAGAGGGGGTAATATACTCTCAAAAAAAATATAAAACAATAAAATATCTAACACTAAAAAGACTGCCAATAGTAATGTTTCTAATAATAAAATTATTATTACATATGATCTTACATTTTCGGTAATGGAATTTCAATTACTTAATAATGCAATAGGAGTTATTATAGTTGTCAACATAACAAAATATATAGATAACCCATCTAAACCTAAATAAAAATCAAAATAACTAACTTCATGATATTCTTGAACAAATTGAAATTGATTACTACTAAAATCAAACAATATAAAAACAATTAAAGATATAAACAGATTAATTATAGATGTACTTAAAGCTATTGTTTTTATACGTCTAATATCCAAAGATGTTAACTCATAAGACATACCTGTCGATATAGTAAATATACCTAATATAGGAGTTAATAGTAAAGAAGTAAGTAACATAACAAAAACATAACAAAAAACTAATTTCCCTCAGGGTTAAACAGTTAATTTAACCTTTACTAGTACCATACACAACTGCATAGTAAAATTAAATTTATTTTATAAGAATAAATTTACGTTTAGCGTACAAAAAACACATTATATAAAAATAACATGAATATAAATTATTTTTATTTTATTATATAATCCTTTGTACCTAAAATTAGGCTAATAAATTTTTAATAATTAATAAACTAACGATTAATTATGTTATTTATATCCATAATATTGGACTTAGATAAATAAAAATTATAATAATGAAATATTACTAGGTATTATTTCAAAACTATATAATATACAAGGAACCAAAATAACAAATGCGATAACTATTGGCAATAAGACAGTTCAACAAAAGGACATTAATTGGTCAAAACGAATTCTAGGGAAAGATGCTCTTGCTCATATAAATACAAATATCATAATACAAGATTTTACACCTAATGTTAAACCGTAAATTAATCCTTCTATTATAGGATCTGAAAATATACTTTCTTTATTTAAGTTGTTTATATAGTAATCAAAGTTAATATATTCCATTAAAAAAAATAAAGAAGGTAAATAATCATATAAATAACCCCCTAAAAATAATATACTAGTTAATATACATATTAAAACAATACTTGCATATTCAGCTAAGAAGAAGAAAACGAATATAACAGCAGCGTGTTCTGTCATAAAACCACTAACAAGCTCTGACTCAGCCTCCGCCAAATCAAAAGGAGCTCTATTAGTTTCTGCTATAGATCCTATAAAAAATATAATAAATACAGGGAATAATGGTACTATAAATCATATAGCTCTTTGAGCTTCTATATTAACAGTAAGATTTAAACTTCCTGTTAACATTACAACAAGTAATATAGCAGAACTTAAGATTAATTCATAACTTATTAATTGAGCTGTACTTCTAAGTGAACCTAAAAAAGCATATTTACTATTTGCACTTCAACCTGCTAATAATATACCATATGTAGATAAAGAAGAAACTGCTAACATGTATAGTATACCTAAATTTAAATCATTTAGAGCTAAACCAGGTCCATAGGGTACAACTAAATAACCTAATAATGAAAAAATTAAAGTTATAATAGGACCAAGGAAAAATAAACCTAAATTAGCTTGTGTAGGTGAAACATATTCTTTTAAAAGAAGTTTTAAAGCATCGGCAAATGCTTGTAAAAGACCATAATATCCTACTATATTAGGCCCTAATCTTCTTTGCATACTAGCCATTGTTTTTCTTTCGGCTACAGTTACATAAGCTACAGTTAATAAGACAGGCACAGTTACTAATAAAACTTCTAGAACAGAAATTAAAGTGGGTATATATAACATATTTGTGTTTTTTTTTTCTAAATTATTTTTCAAAATAAAAAATAATATTTATTTTTGAATTTTTATTTTAGGTTAAAAATAACTTTTTAATAGTAAATAATTTAATTAGTCTACTATAAGTTATTTATTATTTAATATAATGTAAAGTTAGACGTGATATAATAAATAATATTGAGACTAATTCTCATCTAAGATTCGAACTTAGATCTAAATATTAGAAGTATCCTGCTCTACCATTGAGCTAATGAGAGTTATATTTTTATGAATATAGCATTAAATTACTTTTTTTAGTATTCATATTTTTTTTTCATAAGATTGAATAATTTATAAATTTAAATTAGGCAACGTATAATAATAAGAAAGCCATCATTAAAGCAAATAAACCTGTAGCTTCCGCAAAAGCGAAACCTAATATAGCGTATGAAAATAATTGACCTCTTAATGAGGGGTTTCTAGCTACACCTAATATTAATGCACCAAAAACTACACCAATACCCACACCTGCACCTATTAAACCTGTAGTAGCTAATCCTGTACCTATAATTTTTGCTGCTTGTATCATTTATTTATTTATAGTAAATATCGTACAAAGGGAACCTTTATAATTTTTATTTGTTAAACATTTTTATTTTTATTAAAAATATTGAAAACATTTATTGTTATTAATTCGTATATAATAGTTAGGAATTATTGGTTTGGAAATTAGTTATTTTTATATAGGGTTATGGAGGAATCGAACCCCTTATTTAAGATCTGCAATCAAAACGTAGAACCATCTACAACATATCCCTAGTACATATATGTTTATATAAAGTACTCCTCTTACTCTATATATAATATATGTACCAATTATTTTACTTACAAAGTACTCCTCTTACTCTATAAATAACATATGTACCAATTACCCTTTAGTTAAGTTTAAACATAAACTATATAATTAATATTATTCATCGGGTTTTCTATTAATTTGTATAAATTCAATTCTAGAGTTAAGTAAAGTAGCTTTAGCTTCTGCACGTATTTTTTTTTCGTTTAACTCATGCAAATCTCTAAAAATCGTATTTTTTAATCTATGTTCATAATTACTTGTAGGTATTTCTGGCACTTTTGATAATGTTTCTTGTGCAAATGCTGTTTTTTCATTTAGGACTTGTATGTATCTTAAGTAATTATCTCTTTGTTCTATAGCAGTTTTTAAATCCATTTTTTTAAACTGATTTAGAATATGAGAGTTATAATCAATATGTTTACATATTTCATCACGTATCGGTACTTCACCTCCAGGTACATTAAAACCAGGTCCAGGGTTTATTGTTTTAGGGAAGAATACTGATGCAGGATCAACACCAGGGAAAACTCGACATCATGTAACAAAAGGTGGTTCTGTACAATGACCAGGTCCAAGTTCTACAGGATGCAATCTCTTATCAATACCCTTTCCTTTATCCAGAGGTTTAGATTCATTTTCTGCATTACCCTCAGTATTACCTTTACCCTTTCCTTTATCTGTTTGTTGGCTTGGATCAATTCTATCATCAGATTCCATAGCATTGTATAACTTTGGCTTAAAATATGTAGATGAAGAACTATTACCACCCATTTTATCATAACCATAAAGGAATTCATTTAAATTAAAGTTAATACCTTTTAAACCTAAATATTCTGTTAATCAACCTAAAGCAGCTGTATTAATCGTTCAACCAAGTAATCCTAAAGCGACATTATTTCCGAATTCACAATATTCTATATGTAAATCCCCTGAAACCATTAACTTAATTAATGCTACCATTATAATGGTAATTAAAGCAGCAGCGAATTTAGCGAAAGTAAAATTCACTAGTAAAATGTTAATCGTTTTTTTTGTTGTATGTATAAAGTTTTTCATGGTTTTGTTTGTTTTTATCATAACATTAACGCAGTTATTGCCACGGTACTTTTTAAGCGGTCAAGTTGTACATCTCTTAAATGAAATAAACGTCTTTACATAAAATACTTCTTCTATTAGGTCCTATTATCCTTATCCCTAGAGTTAATCTAGAGTCCAGCGAGTCACATACAAACACCAGTGAGACAGCCCCAACAATTAAAGCGCTCAAAGAACCCTATACATGTACGGGAACTAACAAAATTTTCAATTATAACGCAATAATAAATGTAACAATTATCACATTTATGTAGTGCAATCATAAATAAATATACTTATGATTATTATAATCACAAATAAAAATATATTTATTATATCTTTATTTGTAATTCAACCATAGTCTTAATGCTTTTTGATATACATTGAAAAATTAACTAAATAAGTATAAATCTAACAAACATATACTTTAAATACATCAAGACTGCTACCCATCTAAGATTTGAACTTAGATATAAATGTTAGGAATATTTCGCTTTACCATTAAGCTAATGGGTATTATTCTCTTGATATATTCTTTTTTTTTTTATATATACCATTGCTAATAACCTTAAAAAAATTAACACGATTAAATTATTTTTTTTTTATTTAAATAAAAAAGAGTAATTAGCCTTAGTACAAATAACACTTTGTAAAGGTAAACTTACAAATGCATGAGGTTTAGGAGGACTAGTTAATGCTCATTCAAGAGAATTATAACTTCTATTTAATAGTGTTTGTAAACTATCGCTATAGAATTGAGGAGTTAATCAAGGATATCTGCTAGTAGCTTTACCTTCAACTAACTGTATATAAACTATATATAAGAATAATCATGTAGCTACCACACTAATAATACTTCCGAAACTACTAATTAAATTTCATCCTGCAAATGCATCAGGATAATCACTAATTCTTCTAGGCATTCCTTGTAGACCTAAGAAATGTTGAGGGAAGAATGTAACATTAACTCCAATAAATAATATTCAGAAATGTACTTTACCTAGCATTCTATTATAATCTAATCCTAATATTTTAGGGATTCAGAAATATCAAGCACTAAATAATGCAAAAACAGCTCCCATACTTAAAACGTAGTGGAAGTGAGCAACTACGTAGTAAGTATCATGGAAAGCAATATCAAGTGATGCATTAGCTAAAACAACACCTGATAATCCTCCAATTGTAAACATGAAAACGAAACCTAAAGCAAATAACATTGAAGGTGTTAATTGTAAAGATCCCCCATAACATGTAGCTAATCAACTGAATATTTTAATACCCGTAGGTACAGCAATAATCAATGTAGCAGCCGTGAAATATGCTCTTGTATCCACGTCTAAACCAACAGTATACATGTGATGACTTCAAACAACAAAACCTAATACACCTATAGACATCATGGCATAAACCATACCTAAATATCCAAACACACTCTTGTTAGAGTTAGCGGATATTGTAGTACTTATTATACCAAACCCAGGTATAATTAAAATATAAACTTCTGGATGACCGAAGAATCAGAAAAGATGTTGGTAAAGTATAGGATCACCACCTCCAGCAGCTTCAAAGAATGATGTATTAAAATTTCTATCAGTTAATAGCATTGTAATAGCACCAGCTAATACAGGTAATGATAGTAATAATAATACTGCTGTAACTACGACAGCTCATCCGAATAAAGCTAGTTTGTGTAATCTTATACCAGGACTTCTCATATTTAATATAGTAGTTATAAAGTTTATTGCACCTAATAAACTACTTATACCAGATAAATGTAAACCAAATATAGCTAAATCTACACTAGGTCCACTGTGACTTTGTATTCCACTTAATGGTGGATAAACAGTTCAACCAGTACCTACCCCATTTTCTATACCACTAGCAAATAAAAATAATAGTAAAGCAGGAGGTAACAATCAAAAACTTATGTTATTAAGTCTAGGAAATGCCATATCAGGGCCACCAACTAATAAAGGTAATAAAAAATTACCAAAACCTCCTATTAAGGCAGGCATAACCATAAAAAATATCATTAATATAGCATGAGCAGTAATGATACTATTATATAGTTGATTATCTGCAATATATTGAACACCAGGTCCACTTAATTCTAATCTTATTAAAACTGAAAAAGCAGTACCCAATAACCCAGAGAATAAAGCAAATATTAAATATAATGTTCCTATATCCTTCGCATTTGAAGATAAGAATCAACGTTCGGTTCATAAAGATATATTAGATTTTAATATGGATATCTTAAACCGTTCGCTTTCTATATCATTAGGTTGCTCACCTATTAAGTTTCTATTAAGTAAAACCTGAGCGGGCTCGGTAGGGGAAGCAGGATCAGGCAATCCATAACCCCACAACACTATTCGTAAACGTAATACAATTTATTACTAGCAATAGGTGGTATACATATTTAAAAGTTTATATTTTATTTTTAATTTAACGGGACTTATACTATTTATGGAAATTAATTACATAAATTTATAATGGAGAATTATTTGCTTAGAAAAATAATTACGTATAATAAATTTAAATTATTTTTATTTATAATGAGAAAAATAACTTATAACTATAACCAGATTAAAATTTTTAGTTTCGGGTTATGTTGCACTAAAATAACAAGCAGTAATTTTTAGTACTTTTATAGGTTCTCAATAAAACATATACCGCTTTATATATACTTTATATAGATATACATTATAAATGTGGATTAATTAAGATTTAAATTAATTACGTAAATCCATTAAACTATTTTCTATTATACTTACTAAAGGAACTATAATTAAAAAATGAGCGAAATATATTACTGTACTTATTTGACCAAATTCTATAAATGGTGATTCTACATGTTTGGCACCTAAAACCATTAATACTAAAAAATTAGCCACAAATATATAAAATACTATTTTACTTAAAGGTCTAAATTGGATACCTCTACTTCTACTTAAATCAGTAAATGGCATAACTAGTAATGCTAAAATAGCAGTAAACATAGCTATAACACCTAATAATTTATTAGGTATAGATCTTAATATAGCATAAAAAGGAAGTAAGTATCATTCAGGAACTATAGCAGGAGGAGTTTGCATAGGGTTAGCCATAACATAGTTTTCACTATCTCCTAATGCATTAGGCATAAAGAATACTAATATACTTAATACTATTATAAATAAAAATATAGTGATTAAATCTTTAAATAAGAAATAAGGAGCAAAAGGTAATCTATCATAATTACCTGAAACACCTAAAGGATTCCCTGATCCTGCACTATCGTGAAGTGCTATTAAGTGCATTAATGCAAAAGCAGCTAATACAAAAGGTAACACAAAATGTAAAGCAAAAAATCTATTTAAAGTAGCATTATTAACACTAAATCCACCTCATAAAAATTCAACTATATCTTGTCCTATTCAAGGTATAGCACTCATAAGGTTAGTAATAACTGTTGCACCTCATAGGCTCATTTGACCATATGGTAAAACATAACCTAAAAAAGCTGTAACTATCATTAATAAAAATATAACTACACCTAAAACTCATACTAATGTTCTAGGTGCTCTGTACGATCCATAATATAAACCTCTACCCATATGTAAATAAACTAAAAAGAAGAAAGCTGAAGCAGTATTACTGTGTAAATAACGTATTAATCATCCATTATTAACATCACGCATAATGTGTTCTATTGAATTAAAAGCTTCTAATACGCTAGGATTATAATGCATAGCTAAAGTTACACCTGTAATTATTTGTATAACTAAACAAACAGCTAATAAAGAACCAAAATTTCATAAATAGCTTATATTAGAGGGTTGTGGTGAATCAATCATATATGAATTAATCAATTTTAATAAAGGATGACTCTTGAAAATTCTCATGGTTAAATTAAAATATTGTTTTCTTTTTTATTCTAGAAGTTATAAAGGAAAAAAAAGTACTCTAGTAGTTAAATTAAACTATATAAATTAGTTAAGGGAATATTATAATATTTCTGCTGGTGTATATATTACACATTACTAAATAACCTTAAAAAATGGCTATAACTTTTTTTTGTATCTAAACCTATAATTAAAGTTATATTAATATACCTAAATTATTTTAAGTATATATATTAATAATTAATCTAATTTTTTAAATCTATACTAATACTATAAAGTGACAATAATAGTAATAATAATAAACTATTATCAACTATACTTAAATAAGGTATTAATAGATAGAAAATTAGACCTATTAATATATATAAAGCATAACTTGTAATAACACCTGTATCTAAACTGGCTATATTTCTACTTAAAAGAATTAATCCTTTTTCTAAACCAAAAGGTCCTAATAACTCTACACTACCTTTATCTATAACTTTAGTGGTTTGACCTCCTAATTTTAAGACAAGTCCTGTTATATACTTATTATAAAACAATTCAATTAAGAAACGTTGATTAAAAAATCCGAATACATTATAACCTAATCTAGAAAATTTAAATTGAAGAATAACTTTAGGTAAAAACTCTGAAAATATTATAGCTATAATACTAAGAGATACAGTAAATATTAAAGGTAATAATTTAAATAAAGTAGGTACGGCAAACTCAGTATCTAACATTATTTCATGTGTAGGATGAATAAATAAACTATTATCAGAAAAAAAAGCAGAACCTAATCCTATAAATATATCTTTAGTTATATAACCAAAGAATATAGAGAATATAGCTAGTATGATTAAAGGTAAACTCATAAATATATCACCTTCATGAGCATTTTTATAGTTAACAACTGGTCCGTTAGGATTAGTTAAAAAAGTTAAGTATAAAACTTTAACTGAGTATAGAGTGGTAAACATAGCACCTATGGTAGCAATAAAATATACAACTGTACCACTAAAATAGAATTGTCCATATGCAGATTCTAATATAAAATCTTTACTATAGAATCCTGTCATAAAAGGGAAAGCTACTAAACTAAGACTTGCTATTAACATTACAGAATAAGTTAGAGGTAAAAAAGGCCTTAAACCACCATATTTTCTAAAATCTTGGTTATCAGCTACTGCATGAATTACAGCTCCTGCACCTAAGAACAGTAGCCCTTTATAAAAAGCATGATTAACTAAATGAAATAAAGCTATGTTGTATGAAGATAATCCAACAGCTATCACCATCATTCCTAATTGGCTCATAGTAGAGTAGGCAATAACTTTTTTTATATCTTGTTGGAATAGACCTATAAGAGAACTAAAAACTGTAGTTATTGCTCCTAATCATAAACATAATATTAATACAGTAGAACTATATTCTATTAAAGGACTTGTACGCATTAATAAGTATACACCGGCAGTAACCATAGTAGCTGCGTGTATTAAAGCACTTACAGGTGTAGGACCTTCCATTGCCATAGGTAACCAGACGTGTAATCCAACTTGAGAACTTTTAGCCATAGCTCCAATTAATAGACATATACCAATAATTGTAACTATATTTTCATTAACAAAAGGTGCTAATGAAAATACTGTACTATAATCAATGTTACCAAATGATCATAGTATAGCAAACATACCTATAGTTAAAAAACAATCACCTACTCTGTTAGTTAAGAAAGCAGACATAGAACTTTGATTTGCCGCTATTCTAGTAAATCAGAAACTCACCAAAAGATATGAACAAATACCTACACCTTCTCAACCAACAAACATCAATAAAAAATTATTAGCTGTAACAAGTATAATCATCATAAAAGTAAATAAACTTAAATAACTGAAAAATCTTTGATTATGTGGATCATGGCTCATATATCCTATAGAGTATATATGAACTAAAGAACTAACCATTAAAACAGGTATCAACATAGACACTGTTAAACTATCAAAATGAAAACCTCATAGTACATTAAGAGATTCACTATCGATTCATCTAAACAGATTAATTGATACTGGTATATTATTTAAACCTACTTCAAAAAAAGCAACTATTGCTAATAAAGTTGTTACAACTACACTTGTACATGTAATTAATTGTGCTCCGCTAACACCGACTTTTCTACCAAAAAAGCCGGATACTATTGATCCTAATAAAGGTAAAGTAATTATAGCTAAATACATTATTTATATTCTATAGCGATACTTCCTCTTAATCTATAAAATGCAACTAGAATACCTAAACCAATTGCTGATTCTGCACCAGCTATTGCTATTATATATATAGCATATGTTTGGCCTAATATATCATCAAAGCTAAGTGAACTTATCAATATTAAGAATGTAATAGCTAATAACATTATTTCAATTGAAATAAGCATTAATATTATATTTTTTCTGTTTAAAACGAAACCTAAAATTCCGATCAAGAAAAGTATTAAGGATAAATTCATTATATAATTTTTTTATCATAATTATAAAAAAGGATTGTGTAAAGACGTTTAATAGCATTTCTATTAAGGATGAACTCAACGATAAACTATTAATTATCTAAGTTTTAATTTTTCGTTATTTTAGGCCTGGAGGAAGTGGTATAACTTAAAAATAATTAATTTAAATTAATTATTTTTAAGTTATTAATTACTGTTCTTCTAATCAAGATAAAAACTTTTCAATACTTACTGATTCAATAACTATAGGCATTGAACTGTGTAAAATACCACATATTTCTGAACATTGTCCATAAAAAGTACCTTCTCTGTTAATAAGAACAGAAACTTGATTTAATCTACCGGGATAAGCATCACACTTAATACCTAAAGCAGGACAAGCAAAAGAATGAATAACATCTGCCGCTGTAACAATAAATCTAACGTGTGTTAATTCCGGAAGAATAACTCTGTTATCTACTTCTAGCATTCTTAAAGCTCCATCTTCTAAATCAGATTCTGGTACTAAATATGAATCAAATTCTATAAATTCTTCATCTGCATTTAAGAAATCAGGGTATTGGTAACTTCAATATCATTGGTGACCCTCTGCTAATACAGACATAGCAGGATCACTAACTTCATCCATTAAATATAATAATTTAAAAGAAGGGAAAGCTATCAATATTAATATTAAAGCAGGTGTAATTGTTCATATTAATTCTATTAATGTACCATGGTTTAAATATTTATGAGATATAGGTGATTTAACATTATTATAATTTCTAACTATAGATATCATTATTCAACCTACACTAAATAATATAATTACTAAATAAAACATTATATTGTCGTGTAATTCAACTAATCCTTCCATTTGTGGTGTTGCACTATCTTGAAAATATAAACCCCAAGGACTAGGAGCATCACAACCATTAAGGAAACTTAAATATAATATATTTAACACATACATTTTTTGTATTTTTTCTACAACTAAACTTGTAGAAACCAGTAAACAGCTTATACTGTAATATAAAAATATTTACAATATAATTTAACATCTAGATAATATTATTTTTTTTTTTTTAGGTCCGCTAACATTTATTTTTTATGTTTTTTTATAGAACTATTAATAACTGCTATACTATGTTTAGCATTATTATTAAAAATAACCATTTGTCTACTATCTATTTTTAATGCATTTTTACCTAATTCAAATGCAAACCCTAAAGTTAAAGCTAAAAAAAAAATTAACATAATAACTAAACCATATATACCATTTGTATATGCACTTACTACATAAGGATAAACTAAAAGAATTTCTAAATCAAATAATAAAAATAAAAGTGCAAATATAAAAAAAGAAATACTAAATTGTGTTCTATTTTGACCTAAAAAAGAATGAAAACCACACTCAAAAGCACTATTTTTTTCCTGGTAAGGGTTATGTGGAGCGAAAATTAAATTAACGGCTAATAAAATTATAGCCAATATAGGTATAAATACAAAGAAAAAAGTAGTACTTGACATTTAAGAATTGAATAATATTAATGCTAATATGTTAGCCATGCTTAATCATTCATTAGGTATAAATATAAATAAAAGTATTATTAAAGTAAGTATAGATATAGTAATAGTTAAAGAACTAGATAATATAATATTCTTTGTTTTAAATGTTAGCTTTTCTACTAAAACATTATTCTTAAGAATATTACCATGTAAATTAACATTTCCCAGTTCTGGATTTATTGTATATTCAGATTTATCAAAAAATACTTGTCTAATAATATTTAAATAATAAACTGCACTAATAACACTGGTTAATATTGCAACTAAAGCAAGGAAAACATAACCACTATCTAATGCAGCACTTAGTACCATCTGTTTTGCAAAAAATCCTATTAGTGGTGGTATACCTACAAAAGAAAATATTGTAACAGATAAACTTAAGGCTAAAAAAGGATTTATATAAAAATAACCCTTCAATTGACTTATTAACTGTATTGGTGAATTATTTTTATCAGGTAATTCTTTATACTCCTTGTTATCATTTATATAGAAATATAAAGAAAATCCTATACTTATAAGTATAATAAATGCATTTAAATTACTTATAGAATATTGCATTAAATAAAAGATAAAGGCTTGGATCGACTCTATACTATTTATACTTAATGCTAATAATATAAAACCTACATGTGATATAGTACTATAAGCAAACAATCTTTTTATTCTAAATTGTGTTAAACCTAGAACTGTACCTATAATTAAAGAAAGTAATGAACTAACTAATAAACTACTTGTTCAACTAAACTGGAAGTTAAATAATGAATTACTTGTATAATGTACTAATTCTAATAAAAATATAAATATAGATATCTTAGCTACTATAGCTACAAATGTTGTAACGATAGTAGGTATAGCATCATAAACATCAGGAGATCAAAAATGAAAAGGTGCAGCACTTACTTTGAATAAGAATCCTACGCTTAATATTAATAATGAAAAATTTATATAATAAGATTTATATCAATATAAAAGATTATTAGAAATATCGTTTGCTAAGTCACTTAAGCTAGTTATTACATACATACCATCTAAATTAGTTGTACCTGAATTTGCATATAATAAACCAGTACCCAATAAAATAAAACATGAACTTAAACCCCCTAATAAGAAGTAGGTAAGACCCCCTGAAGTAGCTAACTCAGAATTTCTATATAATGTACTAAGTAAATACAATCCATAACTTTGTAGTTCAATGGAAATGAAAATAGAAACTAAATCACTAGTAGAGACTAAAAAAATAGCACCGGTAATTATAAATAATAAGATTAAAGGGTATTCAATAATTTTAAATTGTTCTCCCATCTTATTTACTATTTTAGTTCTATAATATAACAATTTATAGAACATTAATTTATTTAAAGATGAATATTCTTCTACCCAGACTCTTCTAGGATAAAACGCAGTTAGTTGTAATATAACTGCGCTAATTAAAAAAATAAAGATCTGAAAAATTTGTGTTATAGAAGTTGTATGAAATAAACCACCAAATAAACCAATACCTTTAAATGTATTTTGTATTATTAAACTCTGAACAGCAAGTGATGAACAATAAATAAGTACAATTATTGCAACCCTGCTAAAAAGTATTGACTTATCTCGTCTTAAAGTAACGGCATTAGATAATAATAAGAATAATATTGAATAAATTAACATTAAAGAAGTAAAAGAATCGAACTTTTATGTTATTTTTAAATTAAATAAGCTTTACCTATTAAGCTAACTTCCTATAAATTTTAGACTAGTAATCCCAATAAAAATATACATATACATGCTAATAATATATAATAAAAATTATATTTAAATAGCCGGAGGAGAAATTTGAATTCTCATTCTTAATGCATGAAATTAATGTTCTAACCAATTAAACTACCCTGGCTTGTATTTAAACCTTCCTTTAAATTATATAGAGGGTGAATACCCTGAGTTGAACAGGGAATCTACTGTGCCACATACAGCCGCTCTACCATTGAACTATATTCACCTTAAACCATAAGTATAATATACATAGTATATGTTATATAAATTATGTTGGAGTGATTCGAACACCCAATGGTAAATACCAAAAATTTATGACTTACCGCTTAGTCCACAACATATAAACATTTCTAATAAATTAATGATTATATTTAAGATAAGGTAAATCCGACTTGAACGGATAAAATTAAAAATCAAATAGTCCTAAGCTATTCATGTCTACCAATTCCATCATTACCTTTTTATAATAAAAAAAATAAAAAATTATATTTGAGTTTAATTACAGTATCTACAATTTTACCTATTATTATAATTACAAATATAATAATATTTGCAAATATTTTTTACTATTATAGATAGTAATTTAAAACATTCAGCATATACAATACATATATTGTAATAAATATATTACATAAAAAGGATTGCTCGAGATAAGATTTGAACTTACAGCCTAGGTCGCTTCAAGACCCCGCTCAACCAATTGAGCTTCTCGAGCTTTATTAATTTTTTTATCTATTTTTTTTTTATAAAATTAAAAAAAAAGAGGCGAAATTCCTCTAAATAATATAATTACACTTTTTAGTATAATTATACTTGGAGACATCAGGACTCGATCCTGAAATAACGATATGCAAAATCGTAGTTTTACCAGTTAAACTATGTCCCCTTTATTTTTTTTATTTATCCGAAAAACGACTTGAACGTTCACGATGTTAAATCAATAAATCTTAAGATTATCCTGTCTACCAGTTCCAGCACTCGGATGTAAAAAAAAATCTAATCTTATTAGCTAAGGCCAGAGTGATTTGAACACTCATCTCAGCTGTCATGAGCAGCTTGCTTTACCAATTAAGCTATAACCTTTATAAACGTGCGGACAAAGGATTTGCACCTCTATATATTGGACATGAGCCAATTATGTTACTATTACATCAATCCGCAATAATATAATATATATAATTATTAATATAGCCCCAGAGGGTTTCGAACCCTCGTATGTAATGATGAAAACATTATGTCTTAACCACTTGACTATAGGGCCTAAAAAAAATTTTTTTTTATAAAAGTCCAGTGCAAGTATCGCACTTGCTTCAGCTGGTTACAAAACAGCTACATTACTTTTATGCTAACCAGACTTGATTAAAAGAATGTAGTTGTTTTCAACAAATGATTATGCTTAAATGATATCAATTAAATTCAGTTATATATAAAATTAGTACTTTATACCTAAAAACATTTAAATTCTTTCAGCTAAAGCCTATATAAATTGTAATAAAAGCATGATAATAAATTTATCCTAAAATAAATATTATATCAATTAATTTATTTATTACAATTCTCGTAGTGTTCAACTACGTATATTTAAGAATATCTTAAAGTAACTTTCGTGCCTAGATGCATTCAGCACTTATTTTTAACTAACATAGCGTTCCTGCCGTGCCTATGCTATACATTTACTTAAGTGAAAGTAACATCCCTGTATAAAATTAAAAAAAAAAATTATATACTTAAATTAATATTGGGCACATAAACAACAGGTAAACCAGAGGTTAATATACCCAGCTCCTTTCGTACGAGGGGGCTATCTTTATTTTATTCTAATTTCCTCTAGAAGATAGAAACCATACTGTCTCACGACGTATTTAACCCAGCTCGTGTGACTTATTAATCGACGAACAGTCGAACCCTTCATGATTCCTGCATTCATGTGGATAAGTCAAGCCGACATCGAGGTGCCAAACTGCGCACTCAATTTGTACTTCCTGGCGCAATTAGCCTGTTCAATTATGTTATCCATTTTTCACAAAATGGTTCAGACCATGTCTTCATTTTTTTTTCCTTTTATGTAATAATATATAGCAACGCGAGATTAAAAAAACCTTTTGAAGCAAACCCGAGAGTATAAAGTAAAATATAAATAAATTATAAGTAAAAGTGCTGAAAGGTTAATGGACCAAATATGGTCTACTTTTTTTTTGTATAAATTTATAGCTAAATACCTATTATTTACTGCTTATTCAACTTCTAACTCCATAAGCCCCATTTCTATTCTTTGAATTTATAATAGAGTATTGTGTATTTGATTTAACAATACCTCTTAGCATTATAGTAGATAAACCTCCGAATGAGGAATCTACGTTTTTTAAACCACCTTTTCATCTCCTTTTTAGAACAGATCTAGAAGCAGTAAATCGTCTAGTTAAT
>Ga0302268_1000336_pt1 | contig 29661 bp, 30 predicted proteins | sample III_Bog_E2_1_FD_194554 | JGI IMG/M metagenome (GOLD analysis project Ga0302268, IMG submission 194554) | Peat permafrost microbial communities from Stordalen Mire near Abisko, Sweden - III_Bog_E2_1 | ecosystem: Environmental > Terrestrial > Soil > Wetlands > Peat | place: Sweden: Abisko... | reverse complement strand
AGTTTGAAGAGTTTGAAGAGTTTGAAGAGTTTGAAGAGTTTGAATAGTTTGAAGAATTTGAAGAGTTTAAAGAGTTTGAAGAGTTTGAAGAGTTTGAAGAGCATTGAAGAGTTTGAAGAGTTTGAATAGATCCGCGTTCAGCGTACTGTATTCCGTGTTTCGTCTTTCGCATTCTGCGTTCCATTTCCTGCGTTCAGTAATCCTGGTTCTTTGATCTATTGTCTTGGCTCCTGGATCTTTGATCTTAAAGTGGTAAGAGGTAAGAAACAAGAGGCAAGAGAGTGAAAAAACCAAAAAAGATGATATTATAAGAAGAAAGATGGACAAAAGTGTATTAAATTTATACTATTTGAATAAAATCATTACTAAAAAGGGAAATAAAATATAATATATTCGTATATTTGTACAAAAATCTGACAATTTTTATACTTAAACAGAAAATAATACGTTTAATAGAAAACAATTCGAGAGTAAGACTTCAAAACATCGTAATTTATAAATAATGGTTCATGATTAATTAAAACTTTGAAAGAATCTTATTACAAAAGATTAAGATAGTCAATAGCAAAAAAAGAGAATAATTATAAGTAATAAATCGTTTTTTTTGAACTAAAAACAGATTTTGATGTTATATTTTAGTTGTTTTTGTTTAAAAATCAAATAAATATTTATCTAATTAGATTGAAAATCATACATTTAAAAAAAATATAAAATTAAATATTGTAAAAACCATCAACTATAATGATTTTGTTATTATTTTTGTGCTCCTTTAAATGCTGAATGAGCTTTTATAACGTAAATAATTATTGAATCATCAACGAACAATACATCAAAACCAAACACTTTAAAAAGATTAAAACAAATAATATTAATAAAACATCGTTATGGCAAAGAATCAACAACAACCAAAAAAGAGTAAATCATTTACCGGTATCAAGTCATCAGGTCTTGTAATGCTTGCATGTTTCGTACTTGCAGTTTGTATTTTTCATTATATCTTCGGTAATCCGGCCAACTTTCTGAATAATGATCCAAACAATCGCCCAATGGATGGTAATTTGTTAGGAACAATTTACAAAGGTGGAATAATTGTACCACTAATTCAAACTTTATTGCTTACAGTTTTAGCATTAAGTGTTGAACGTTTCTTTGCTATCAGAACAGCTCAGGGTAAAGGTAAACTTGTAAAATTTGTAGAAGAAGTTAAAGCAAGTTTGTCAAAAAATGAAATTAAAAGTGCACAGGCATTATGTGAAAAACAACAAGGTTCAGTTGCAAATGTTGTATCATCTGCTTTAATCAAATATGCTGAAGTGGAAGAAGATTCTTCATTATCAAAGGAGCAAAAAGTACTTGCAATTCAAAAAGAAGTAGAAGAAGCAACAGCATTGGAACTTCCTATGTTAAGCCAGAATCTGCCTATTATTGCAACTATTACAACTTTAGGTACATTGATGGGATTGTTAGGAACGGTAATCGGGATGATTCGTTCGTTTGCATCGTTGGCAGGTGCCGGTGGTACAGACTCAGTAGCTTTATCGCAAGGTATTTCGGAAGCTTTGATCAATACAGCATTTGGTATTTTAACAGGTGCATTGGCTGTAATTTCATATAATTATTTCACTAGTAAAATTGATTCAATTACGTACTGCATTGACGAAGTCGGTTTTTCAATCGTACAAACATTTGCAGCATCTCACAAGTAATCAATCAAAAAAAACTAAAATAAAATGCTATGTCTAAAGTAAAAGTAGCAAGGAAGAGTACTCGTATCGACATGACTGCGATGAGTGATGTTACTGTACTTCTGCTGACTTTCTTCATGTTAACTTCAACGTTCGTGAAAAAAGAGCCGGTACAGGTAACAACTCCCGCCTCAGTATCTGAAATTAAAATACCGGAAGTCAATATTTTATCGATATTGATTGATCCGAAAGGAAAGGTATTTATGGGTTTGGATAAGCAAGCCGATATGGTTGAAACCTTGACCAATGTGGGCAAAGATTATGGTATCTCTTTTACTCCTGAAGAAATGAAGAAGTTTAAGATAGAAAAAACCTTTGGAGTCCCAATAAAAAGCATGAAGGCATATCTTGCCATGTCATCAGAAGACCAGGATAAAGTACTTAAAGACGAAGGTATTCCAACTGACAAGCTTGATAATCAGTTTAAAAGCTGGATTAAGAATGCCCGTGCAGCCAATAAAGATTTGAGAATCGCGATCAAAGCGGATAAGAATACTCCCTACAAAGTAATAAAAGATGTGATGACTTCTCTACAGGATTTAAGAGAAAACAGATATAACTTAATTACTTCGTTGAAAAAAGATTCTGGTAAATAAAACACTAAAACTATGTCAGAAATTCAAACTAATGATACCGGCGGGAAAAAGAAAAAAGGCGGCAGCAAACAGAAGAAAATAAGTGTCTTCGTGGATTTTACTCCCATGGTGGATATGAATATGTTGCTGATTACTTTTTTCATGTTGTGTACTTCGTTGAGTAAACCTCAAACGATGGAGATAAACATGCCAAGTAATGATAAAAAAATAACCGATGCCGATAAAAGTATGGTAAAAGCTTCCCAGGCAACTACATTGTTGCTCACCGGAGGTGATTCGATATTCTATTATAACGGGCAACCTGATTATAAAGATTATAATTCTTTAAAACTGACCTCGTATAATGCAAGTGGAATTCGCGCATTTCTTTTAAAGAAAAATTCAGTGGCAGTAGGACAGATAAATGCTTTAAAACAAAAGAAACTCGAGTTGAAAATAACTCAGGATCAATTTACGAAGCAGGCATCAGTCATAAAGAACGGGAAGAATACTCCTGTAGTGATTATAAAAGCTACAGATAAAGCAACCTATAAAAATCTGATCGATGCACTTGATGAAATGGAAATATGTAATATCGGTGTATATGTAATTGATACAATTACAAGAGGAGACAGGTTTTTGTTGAAGAATCGGGAAACCAAAGGTGCATTCTCACGAGTTGCTTCAGCTAAATAGTTAAACGCCTAAAAATAAAAATAAAATGGCTAAAATAGATTTAACTTCCTTTGAATGGAGAGAGCTGGTATTTCAAGGAAAGAATAAGGAATACGGCGCTTATAAGATGCGGAGTGAATCCGATAAACGGCATAATATTGCAATGCTAATTATTGCAGTTGTTGCTGTAGTGGGATTTAGTCTTCCGAGACTGATAGAAATGGTAAAACCAAAGTATAAAATGGCCAATGTTGATGTAACAACATTTGCAAAATTAAAGCCGGCAGATGTGAAAAACGATGTTGCTAAGAAAGCTGCCCCTGTTGTTCCTCCTCCCGATTTAAAAAATGCTGTAAAATTTACTGCTCCTATTATCAAAAAGGATGAAGAAGTAACTGATAATAACGCTCTTAAAAGTCAGGAAGAATTAACCAATGCAAAAGCTGTAATTTCAATTGCTGATGTAAAAGGAAGTGCAAACGGTACTGTAGATATTGCCGATGTAAAGGCTAATGTTACGCAAGTAGTAGAGGAAAAGATCTATACAGTAATTGAACAAATGCCTCAATTTCCGGGTGGTGAAGGAGAACTTCTGGCTTATATCGGGAAGAACTTAAAATATCCGGTCATTGCACAGGAGAATGGAATACAAGGAAAAGTTATAGTACGGTTTGAAGTAACTAAAACAGGTGCGGTAGATAAAGTAGAAGTTGTAAGACAACTTGATGCTGCCTGTGATAAAGAAGCTATGCGTGTTGTACGTTCTTTGCCTAAGTTTATACCGGGAAGACAAAATGGTGAAAATGTAAACGTGTGGTATACATTACCAATCACATTCAAACTGGAATAATAACGATGTCGATTTCAAAAATATTCTCATTCTTTTTAGTACTTATTTTATTCTCCTGTCAGAGTAAAATAAAGGATAAGTTTACTGATACATACACTGAGGGAGTGATACCGATAGCTGTAGATATAAATTTTCAGCCGATTATTCAGGAAGAATTAGATGTATTTGAGTCTATATATCCAAAAGCTGGCATAGTACCCACCTATACAAACGAGGGAGATGCCATTAATCTTTTATTAAAAGACAGTGTACGGTTAGTAATTGCTACTCGTCCATTGTCTGATAAAGAAGAAGCATTCCTAAAAAGTAAAAAGTTCTCACCTCATTCGTATATACTGGCAACTGACGGAATTGCACTTATAGTAAATAATCATAATCCCGATTCTTTAATAACTGTAGATCAAATCAGAGATATTTTCACAGGTCAGACCACGAAGTGGAAAGATATTTTTCCAAAATCAAAACTGGGTAAGATTCAGGTTGTATTTGATAATCAAAATTCAAGTACGATTCGATATGCCATCGATTCAATTTGTAGCGGACAACCGTTATCAAGTAAATTGAATGCTCAGAAAACAAATCTGGAAGTTATTGATTTTGTTTCAAAAACGCCTAATGCAATTGGTATTATCGGAGTAAACTGGTTGGGAAATCATAAAGATACGACCAATCTTTCTTTTAAAAATGATGTGAGAGTAATGGCAGTAAGCAGTGATTCGGTGGCAACCGTTGAAAACAGTTACAAACCATTTCAGGCTTATTTGTTTTATGGTTACTATCCACTGACAAGGACTGTATTTGTCATTTTAAATGACCCGAGAAGTTCATTACCATCGGGATTGACTAAATTTTTAACTTCAGACCGGGGCCAACGGATTATATTAAAATCAGGATTGGTTCCAGCTACTCAACCTGTCAGGATTGTTCATACAAAAGAAAACTAATTTTTAATTTTATTAAATTCAAGCTACATGAAACGTAACTTTTTATTTCTCATTCTGACTCTTTTTATTGTAAACTTATCTGTTTTAGCATCAAAAGAGTCACAAGGTATATCCTATTATAATGCAGGATTTCCTCTTGTAGCAAAACCATTATTAATTAATGAATTAACTACAGATGTATCAACAAAGGCAGAAACCTGCTTTTATCTTGGAAATATATATTTCAGTGAAAATAAAATCGATTCAGCTGAGATTTATTTCAAAAAAGGAATGGTAGATAAAGATGATAATGTCCTTAGTACTATCGGACTAGCTATGTTGAAAATTAAAACAAATCAAAAAGAAGCTGATTTAGAAATTCAGAATGTACTTAAATTAAGAAGTGCAAAAAAAAATCAGGATTTTATCATTGCAGCAGCAAATGCGTATTTGGTGAATGGTCAAATTGATCAGGCAGTCATTTATCAGGACAAAGCAAAAGACATAAAAACAAAATATGCACCTTTGGCAGTTTTAGAAGGTGATATAGAACTTGCCAAAAAAGATGTTGGTAATGCCTGCAGCAATTACGAACTGGCTATTCTTTATGATCCCAATTGTAAAGAAGCTTATGTAAAATATGCACGTGCTTATAAAAATGTAAATACAACACTTGCTATTGAAAAGCTTAATCAACTTAAATTAAAGGAACCAACATTTCTGTTAGTTGATAAAGAGCTGGCCGATATCTACTATTCGAACAACGAATTTGATAAAGCAGCTCAATTTTATGCAAGTTATCTAAAATCCGGAAATTCTAATGCACAGGATTTAGTAAAATATGCTATGACGTTGTTTTTAAATCATGATTTTGCCAATTCATTAAAAATTGCGAATGATGGACTTCAAAAGGAACCTCGTAATCCGGCATTTAACAGATTAGCAATGTATAATAACACTGATTTGAAACAATATGATGAAGCCATTAAATCGGCAGATAGTTTCTTTAACAAATCGGATAAACCTGATTTTACGTATCTGGATTACAGATATTACGGTATGGCATTACGCCAGACAAAACAGATTCCTTTGGCGATCGAACAATACAAAAAAGCGATTGATGCCGATTCGTCACATGTTGAATTATGGAAAGATATATCAGACATGTATACGGATATAAATGATTTTGATAATGCAATTGTATCGTATAACAAATACGTGAGTACTCTTTCTGAAGATAAAAAGACTTCGGATATGTACTATGACCTCGGAAAAATGTATTATTCGGTTGGTAGCAGTACGGCTAAAGATACTTTAAGTAAAGGAAAAACGGACGACAATATTGTTTTATTAAAGAAAAATGCTTTATTAAAAGCAGACAGCGTTTTTGCGAAAGTTATCACCATGGAACCTTCTAATTACAGGGGTTACCGTATGAGAGCGCTTACTAATTTCGCCCTTGATCCTGAAAGTACACAAGGTCTGGCCAAGCCATTCTACGAACAGACACTTACCATCGTTGTAGCAAAAAACGATGTGAGATACAATCCTATCATTATTGAAAGTGAAAGGTACCTGGGATACTACTACTATCTGAAAAAGGAATATACTGAATCGAAAGTTCACTTTAACAAGATATTAGCCATAGAACCGACAAATGAGTTTGCGTTGAAAGCAATTGCCGGAATTGATAAGCTTATAAAGGGTAAAAAATAATTTACTTTTTAATATCTATATAAAAAAAGAAGCAGATTTATCTGCTTCTTTTTTTATGGATTTGTTTATAACACAGAATCCGGCAGTCGTTCTCCCGGATTAATCCGGACTATACGATAATGATGCCTGTAATTAGTAAAATGCAACTATTTTTTCGATGATTTTGAGTGCTTATTATATTATTATTAGTAATTTTGTCAGGCTATTTATGCCATTATTACAGTCTACATTTTAGTTAATGTTATGCAACAGTCAGAAATACAATCAGTAAAACAAAGATTTGGAATAATAGGAACTTCAGAGTTACTAAACAGGGCAATTGATATTGCTGTGCAGGTAGCACCCACCGATTTATCCGTACTTATTACCGGAGAAAGCGGTGTAGGAAAAGAAAATTTTCCACAAATTATTCATTATTATAGTCACAGGAAACATGGACCCTACATAGCAGTGAACTGTGGGGCTATTCCTGAAGGCACCATAGACTCGGAGTTGTTCGGACATGAAAAAGGATCATTCACCGGTGCAACGGCAGATAGGAAGGGCTATTTTGAAGTTGCAGACGGAGGAACTATATTCCTGGATGAAGTCGGTGAGCTTCCCCTTTCAACACAAGTCAGGTTATTGCGTGTACTGGAAGCCGGTGAGTTTATAAAAGTAGGATCATCGAAAACACAAAAGACCAACGTAAGAGTTGTAGCAGCATCCAATCTAAATATGGTACAGGCAACGCGGGAAGGGAGATTCCGTGAAGATTTATTTTACAGGTTAAATACTGTTCCAATAGCTATTCCGGCATTAAGACAAAGAAAAGAAGATATCGTTTTATTATTTCGTAAATTTGCTTCTGATTTTGCAGAAAAATACCGGATGCCGGCAATAAAATTAAATGATGATGCGAAAGTTATATTAACTAATTATTATTGGAATGGTAATGTGCGTCAATTAAAGAATATAACAGAACAGATATCTGTCATCGAACAACAAAGGGAAATAACTGCTCCGATTTTAAAAACATATTTACCTAAAGATGACAATGACCGATTACCTGCTTTATTTTCTAAATCAGGGAGTGATCAAAAAACATTTAACAGTGAACGCGAAATTTTATATCAAGTACTTTTTGATATGAAAAAGGACATGAATGATTTAAAAAAACTGGTTCATGATATAATGAATAATCAACAACCTGATATTCAGTCCCCTGAAAAACTTTATCCATCAACATTTTTAAATCAGAAGGATTCATTTATTACAACTCCTCCGGGATCAGGAATAGAATTTAAACCGGAACAATCATCCAGAGAAAATAATCATTTTAACAGAAATTCTCAATATGATGAAACCTATCAGGATGCTGAAGAATATAATGATTTTGAAAATCAAAAGCCGATGACACTTGAGGATATGGAACGTCAGATGATAAAAAAGACACTTGAGAAATATCAGGGGAAACGAAAATTAGCAGCAGAAGAATTGCAAATATCCGAACGGACATTATACAGAAAGATAAAAGAATATGGCATTGAATAAAACTATTTTATGAAAAGAATTCCGAAAATAATCAATTTTAGAATGAAGTTTTTAGTGGCTTCCATTCTTTCACTTTTATTAGTGTCCTGTACCATTTCGTATAAATTTAATGGCTCTTCGATAGATTATACAAAAACCAGAACCATTTCAATATTTGATTTTCCAAATACTGCAGAACTTGTTTATCCTCCATTATCTCAGGAGTTTTCGGAAGCCTTAAGAGATTCGTATACTAAACAAACACGTTTACAGTTACTTAAAAAAGAAGGGGATTTACATCTTGAAGGTGAAATCGTTGGTTATCAATTAACGCCACTTGCTATTAGTGCTAATTCGTTTGCTTCACAGACTAAGCTTACTTTGACAATAAAAGTCCGGTTTTCAAACTATAAAAACCCTGAAGAAGATTTTGAGAAAAGTTATTCCTCTTTTCAAACTTTTGATAGTAGTTTAATATTAAATAATGTTCAGGATGCTTTGGTCAAACAAATGATATCAGATATTGTTGATAATATATATAATGACACAGTCGCTAAATGGTAGATTAAAACAGAATTCTGTAATTTATTGACTTATGGAAATCATTAGGTAGTCGGTGGTAGTAGGATGTAGAAAGATAGTGTGCGTTCAGATTATAAATGCGTATTAACTTAAATAATTGATTATTAAATTTATTTTTAACGATAAAATTTCACTTTGTTCATTTAAATCACAAATTGGCAGATTAATAACAAATTCAATACAAATTCATGACACACGATGATTTAATAAGTATTGTAAGGCTACCGGCGAACGTTAATGCTGATTATGAAGCGGATTTAAAAGAACTTGTTGATCGTTATCCTTACTTTGTAACAACACGCGTCCTTTATGTAAAGGCATTACAACAATCGCACAGCATACACTATGCATCAAATTTAAAAATAGCTTCAATCTATTGTTCGAGTCGCAGGTGGTTATATTTTTATTTGCATCCTGACAAAATGCTTTCAAATGAACCTTATCAACATAATAAAAACGAAAAATCATCAGGAGATTATTTTGATATGATCAGTAGGATTGAGTCGGTTGGCGGAGATTCAAAACAATCATTAAAAAACCTTGCAGAAAAACTAAAATCTGCCCGGGAAATGGTTCAGATGCCTATAATTCAACCTGTTGAAAAACATGTGATTCAAAATAATTTTCAAAATAGTGAAAAGGAAAACCCTGTTTTAAACTCGAATTCAACAGAAATAACTATCAAACATACAGAAGAAATATCAGAAAACAATGCAAAAAGGCTCATAATTGCACATAAATACGCTGATGCAATTGAAATATTGAGAGCTTTAAATTTGAATAATCCAAAAAAAAGTGTTTACTTTGCAGACCAAATTCGATTTTTGGAAAAAGTTCTCGCAAACTCAAAAAAATAAATTTATATTATGTACGTTCTACTTACAGTTTTAATTGTTATTGCTTCAATTTTGCTTACTCTATTAGTTTTGGTACAAAACTCAAAAGGTGGTGGTTTAGCCTCCGGATTTTCATCTTCGAACCAAATTATGGGTGTACGCAAAACAACCGATTTTCTTGAAAAAGCAACCTGGGGTCTGGTTATTTTTGTAGTTGTACTTTCGATTGCAGCTGTTGGGGTTCATAAACATCAAATGTCAGGAGTATCCAATGAGTCGGAAATAAAAGATAATTATCAACATGCAAAACAGGCTGAACCAGGAGTTGTAACTCCAAATTTCGGAGAAAATCCTGAAGCTGCAAAAACACCGGCTAAACCAGGTGTGCCGGCTAAAAAATAATTGATAGTAAATTAATTTTAAAAGCGTATCAACTATCATTGATACGCTTTCTTTATTTATAATTATTTCAGTATAACTTTTTGAATACTATAAGCTTTTAGAATCGATGTTATGATTTTAGACTCTTGTAAAAACACAAAAAGTTTCTTCAATAAAAAAATTTACTTCAATCTAAATTTATTTGTTCTTCTAATGGAGGAACTTTACTTTAGCATGAATTTAGAAAAAAAACGAACAGATTGATATTAATTTTTTAATTAAAAAAAATGTTACAAATAGATGATACTATAATCAGTCTTGAATTATTGGATGAAAGTTTTGTATGTGATTTAGAAATTTGTAAAGGCAATTGTTGTATTGAAGGGGATGATGGTGCACCGCTTGAGAATTCTGAAGTTCAGATATTAGAAAATATTATCCCTGTAATATGGGATGATCTGACCGATAAATCAAAAGAAGTAATAAGAAAACAAGGGGTATCCTATATTGATGATGATGGTGAACCTGTAACATCGATTGTTAATGGTGCAGAATGTGTATTTACTTATACTGATGAATCGGGAAAATGTAAATGTGCGATTGAAAAAGCATATCGTGCAGGTAAAACAGATTTTTACAAACCAATATCCTGTCATTTATATCCGGTTCGTTTGCAACGATATTCAGATTATACAGCAGTAAATTACCATAGATGGAGTGTCTGTAATTGTGCACGAAAATTAGGTGGAAAACTTGGAATGCCAGTCTATAAATTTTTAAAAGAACCATTAATCAGGAAATTTGGAGTGGAATGGTATGAACAACTTGAAATTGCTGATGCTGAATTAAAAAACAGAAAAAAATAAAATGAGAACAAATCGTGTAAAAGTAGAAATCATCACTATTGGTGATGAAATTCTAATAGGCCAGATAGTCGATACGAATTCGGCATGGATGGCTACTGAACTCAATAAGACAGGATTTGAACTTGCTCAAATCACTTCGGTTCACGATAAGGCCGATCATATTATCGATTCATTAAATCTGGCTTTAAAACGTGCTGATATAATACTTTTCACCGGAGGAATAGGGCCTACGAATGATGATATTACAAAACAAACATTATGCTCATATTTTGAGACAAAACTGGTATACAATGAATTCGTTATTCAGAATATAAACCGATTGTTTTCAACGCGACCGGGTTTTATCATGAACGATTTAACAAGAGCCCAGGCCATGGTGCCTGAAAATTGTACTGTTATCCAGAATGTGGTGGGAACAGCTCCTGTAATCTGGTTTGAAAAAGAAGGGAAAGTAATTGTCTCAATGCCCGGTGTACCTTATGAAATGAAACATGCAATGAGTACTGAGATCATTCCACGGTTACAAACTCATTTTAAGACACCTTTTATACTATACAAAACAGTCCAGGTTTATGGCTATCCCGAATCCACATTAGCGTTGAAAATAGCAGACTGGGAAAGGAATTTGCCGGAGTTTATCAGTTTAGCTTATTTGCCTAATTCAGGAATAATAAAACTACGTTTAAGTGGTTTGTCGGAAGATATGTTGGCTTTGGAATTTAGCATGAATCAACAGATCGATAAACTAAGTCAACTTCTTGAAAATGCAATTGTAGCGTATGAAGATATTCCGGTTGAACAACTCGTAGGGAATATACTGAAAGAGCAAGGTAAAATGGTTGCTACTGCCGAAAGTTGCACCGGAGGGAATATAGCAAGATGTTTTACTTCAATACCAGGAAGTTCGGAGTTCTTTAAAGGCTCAGTAATAGCTTATTCAAATGATTTGAAAACTAACATATTGCAGGTATCTTCGGATGATTTAGAAAAAAACGGAGCTGTCAGTAAAAAAGTAGTAGAACAAATGGCTGAAGGTGCTCGCAGGTTATTAAAATCCGACGTAGCAATTTCGACTTCCGGAATTGCCGGACCGGGAGGGGGAACAGACGAAAAACCGGTAGGAACAGTCTGGATTTCAGTCTGTTCGGAAGATGAAACGATAAGTAGAGAATTCCATTTTGGCACATTGCGGGAGCAAAACATCATTAGGGCAACACAAGCCTCTATGTTGTTGTTGAAAGAATTGCTTGAACATAAATAAAACATTATCAGTTATTTATTTTAAATTTGGTTCAAGATGCTCCAATTTAATGAAATAAATAGCTTAAATAGCTTGTATATTAAAAAAATAAGTGTACTTTTGCACACTGTTTTTGAGAAAAAATGTAAACAATAAAAAGATATAGAAATGTCAAAAATTTGTCAAATTACCGGTAAGAAAGCAATGGTAGGAAACAATGTGTCACATTCAAAACGTCGTACCAAAAGAACCTTTGATGTGAACCTGTTTACAAAGAAATTCTATTGGGTAGAACAAGATACCTGGATCAGCTTGAATGTATCGGCTAATGGACTTCGTACCATTAACAAAATTGGATTGGATGCTGCCATTAAAAAAGCGTCAGAAAAAGGGTATTTATACGCATAATTTAGGAGAAAAATTACACCATGGCAAAAAAATCGAAAGAAGCAAGAGTCCAAGTTATTTTGGAATGTACAGAGCATAAAGATAGCGGGATGCCCGGAACATCACGTTATATTACAACGAAAAACAGAAAAAATACACCGGCACGTATGGAGTTGAAAAAATACAACCCTATATTGAAAAAAGTAACTGTTCATAAAGAAATTAAATAATATCTGAATCATGGCTAAGAAAACGGTTGCATCAATCCAAAAAGGAGAAGGACGTGCATTTGCAAAGGTTATCAAAATGGTGAAATCACCAAAAACCGGTGCATATATGTTCCAGGAAGAAATTGTACATAACGATAAGGTGAAAGAACATTTCACAAAATAAAAAATATCGTTCGTAAAGAATTAGAAAATCCCCTCATTTTAATTAATGAGGGGATTTTATTTTTAGTAAGTAGTAGGTAGTAGGTAGTAGGTAAGGAGTAAGAGGTAAGGAGTAAGAAGGAGTAAGGTAAGGTAAGGTAATGTAATGTAATGTAAGGTAATGTAATGTAAGGTAAGGTAAGGTAAGGTAAGGTAAGGTAAGGTAAGGTAAGGTAAGGTAAGGTAAGGTAAGGTAAGGTAAGTCTTGTCTATACTTCATGTTATCAGAATAGATATAAAAAACGACTGATATTCAATAGCTTTGCCCCTCTCCTTTGGAGAGGGGGCAGGGGGAGAGGTCGGTATTTCAATGAAGAAAGTAAGTAGTAAAATTGTAAACAAATTTCAGGACACCACAGTAAGGAGTAAGAGGTAAGGAATGCAAAAGAACAGGTAATAAGAGTAGTAAAATCAGTATAAGCTGAAAATCAATAAATCACTGCAGAAATTAAAACAAAAAACCTCTCATTTATCAAAATGAAGGGTTTATCATTGCCATTAGCTCAAAAAAAAGGCTTAATTTTGTAATCAGTTTTGTAAAGACTTAATTTGGGATCATCTTTTAATCCTAAATATAAATTACAACATTTTAATCATTCAATTTAAATTTAAAATCCATGGGATTATTTAATATCTTCAGTAAAGAAAAAAAAGAAATACTTGATCAGGGTTTATCCAAAACCAAAGAAAGTGTATTTTCGAAGTTGACACGTGCTGTAGCAGGAAAGTCGAAAGTTGACGATGAAGTACTCGATAATTTAGAAGAAGTGTTGATTTCTTCGGATGTAGGAGTAGAAACCACATTAAGCATTATCGCACGGATTGAAAAGCGGGTTGCACAGGATAAATATATAAATACAACTGAACTGAATGTGATTTTGAAAGAAGAAATTGCTTCCCTCCTGGGTGAAAATAATTCAGATTCCCCAACTGATTTTGATTCGATAATCCCTCATCCTCCCTATGTAATTATGGTTGTGGGAGTCAATGGGGTCGGAAAAACAACCACAATAGGAAAATTAGCTTATCAATTTACCAAAGCCGGGAAAAAAGTGTATCTTGGTGCCGCAGATACTTTTCGTGCAGCTGCAGTCGATCAATTGGTCATATGGGGCGAACGGGCAGGTGTACCTGTTATAAAGCAAAAAATGGGTGCAGACCCTGCCTCTGTAGCCTATGATACAATCGCATCAGCAAAAGCTAATAATGCAGATGTCGTAATAATAGATACAGCAGGGCGTTTGCATAATAAAGTAAACTTAATGAATGAGTTGACTAAAATTAAGAATGTAATGCAAAAGGTAATCCCGGATGCACCGCATGAAGTTTTACTGGTATTGGATGGATCAACCGGACAAAATGCCTTTGAACAAGCCAAACAATTTACACTTGCTACTGATGTTAATGCTCTGGCCATTACAAAATTAGATGGAACCGCAAAAGGTGGTGTTGTCATCGGTATCTCTGATCAATTTAAAATTCCGGTCAAATATATAGGCTTGGGAGAAGGAATTGAAGATTTACAGGTTTTTGACCGTACAAAATTTGTAGAGACATTATTTAGTTGAAAATTCAATTTCCTTCGTTTAAAAGATAGAATTTCGTTCATGACAAATAAAAAAAATACAGAGTTTCACGAAGGTGAAACTCAACTAAAAGTTTCGATTGTCGATGTCATTACATTGGGTTGTTCAAAAAATCTGGTTGATTCGGAGCAATTGATGCGACAATTTGAAGTGCTTGGTTATCAGGTAAGACATGATGCCAAGAATCCGGATGGTGAAATAGTGATCATTAATACGTGTGGATTTATCGGAGATGCCAAAGAAGAGAGTGTTAATACAATATTACATTTTGCAGCATTACGCAAACATAAGAAGATTCAGAAACTTTTTGTTATGGGATGTCTTTCGGAGCGTTATCTGAATGATTTGCGCCAGGAAATACCTGAAGTTGATAAGTTTTACGGTAAATTTAATTATAATGATATTTTGACCGATTTAGGTCAGGAATACAGAGCAGATTTACGTTTTGAACGAACCTTAACTACTCCATCTCATTATGCTTATATAAAAATATCCGAAGGTTGTAACAGGACATGTTCATATTGTGCCATTCCGATTATTACAGGTCAACATCGTTCAAGAACGATGGAAGATATTGAGAATGAAGTAAAGGGATTGGTATCAAAAGGTGTAAAAGAATTTCAGTTGATTGCTCAGGATTTATCCTATTATGGACAAGACAGATATAAAACACTGAAATTAGCCGAGTTGACGGAAAGACTTTCAGATATCCCGGGAGTTGAATGGTTGCGATTGCATTATGCTTATCCGGCTCAGTTTCCATACGATATTCTAAAAGTGATGCACGAACGTGAAAATGTTTGTAATTATCTTGATTTAGCATTGCAACATGTAAGTAATAACATGTTGAAAAAAATGCGTCGTAATATAACAACAGAACAAACTTACGAACTTATAGACAGGATAAGGTTGGAAGTTCCTGACATTCATTTGCGTACAACCTTATTGTTAGGACATCCGGGTGAAACGGAAGAAGATGTGAATGAATTAAAAGAATTTGTCCGCAAGGAGAGGTTTGAACGTTTGGGAGCTTTTGAATTCTCAAATGAAGAAGGAACTTTTGCTTATAAAAATTATTCTGATGATATACCAATTGAAGAAAAACATAAACGCGTAAATGAAATTATGACCATTCAGCAGGGTATTTCAGCAGAGATAAATCAATTAAAAATCGGAAAAACACTGAAAGTAATTATTGACAGAGTAGAGGACGATTATTTTATTGGACGAACTGAATATGATTCGCCTGAAGTAGATCAGGAAATACTAATTCCATCAAATACGGAAGGTATGAAACCGGGAGAATTTTATAATGCAAAAATTATAGATTCATCAGATTTTGATATCTATGGGATTAAAGTTGATTAAGCTGAACAGGTTAAGCTGAACTGTTTTTTGGATAACAAAAATTGAATGTCACTAATAACTTTCAGATAAAATTATCAATTTAAACTCATTTGCCCAATCCTGCAACCGACCAATCATCTAATTACTAGATATATGAATAACAAAGAATTAATAGCCACTATGGCGGGCAAAATGAAAGCTCCTAAAGCAGTAGTAGCCGTTTTGCTGGAAACGACAGTATTAACCTGTACAGAGTTATTGGTGGAAGACAAAACAATTGGTTTTCAAAGTTTTGGTACTTTTGAGGTACGGAAAAAAGAAGAACGTCTTTCGGTTCATCCTTCAACCCAAATACGAACACTTATACCCCCAAAATTGGTAGTGAATTTCAAGCAAAGCAATATTCTAAAAGATAAACTTAAAGATATGCCGCATCATGAATAAGGAAAAAATTTCATCACAGGAAATTATTGACCTCGTAGCTTCGAAAGCTTCTGTAAGCAAAAGGGCTGCTGAAGAGTTTCTGAAAGTAATGATTGCAACTGTTGAAGAAGGTTTACTGGCAGGAGAAGTAGTTAAAATAAAGAGTTTTGGTACCTTTAAACTTCAATGGAATGAATCACGAAAGAGTGTAAATGTTCAGACCGGAGAAGAAATTCTGATAGCAGGTTATTACAAAGTAGTTTTTATCCCGGATTCAGTTTTGAAGGATCAGGTAAATGAACCATTTGCACATTTAGAGCCCGTTGAATTAGATAGTGTACCTCAAAAAAATGAAATAATCGAAGAAGCTGAAGAATCTGATCCTTTACGTATATTTACAGAACAAGCGACTGAAATTAAAAACCTATTGTCCGAAATACAGGCAATTTCTGCAAATTCAATCCCCACTACTCCTGTATATCATCAACCTGCTGAAACAATACATGAAGTTCAACCTCCTGAAACAATACAGAACGTTCAACCTGCTGAAACAAAACAGGAAGCTCAACCTTCTGAAATAAAACAGAAAGAAAAAATAATACAGGACGTTCAACCTGCAGAAACAATACCGGAAGCTCAAACTTCTGAAATTAAACAGAAAGATGAAACAAAACCTGAAATAGTTGAAAATGATCAAACACCGGAAGAAAAACAACAAGATGAAAATTTAAAGATTATTGATGATAAAAAACCAAATGAACCTGTTATTTTACAGGAACCATTAGAAAAAAATATTGAAAAGGAGGTTGAAATAAAACCGATTCCTTCCGATAAAAATGAATCACAATTAATTTCGGATTTACCGGTTACACCGTATCTGGAAAATGTGAACAGAACAAAAAGGAGCAAAGTCTGGATATGGATTGTACTGGTTTTATTTCTGGTATCCGGATTAGGAACCGGAATCTACTTATTTTATAACCCTACGAATGAATTTTCAACAAAATATTCATTGAATAAGATCAATGAAAATAAATCAATTACTGAAATCTTAAACACTGTTTCAGGCTGGTTCTCCCCTAAGCCAAAACCAAAACCAACTCCTGTTGCAGTTAAGGTCGTTATTCCAATAGATAGGAATGAATATGATTCAATCAGTCAACATCAACCAGTTGACAGTACCCAACTCTTATTTGATAACCCAAGGGTTTACAATGATTTTATTGCTTCAGAGCGTATTAAAGCAGGAAGCCGGTTAACAATTATATCAAAACGATATTATGGGAGTAAAGATTTTTGGGTTTATATTTATGAAGCTAATAAAGAACGAATTTCAAATCCAGATCATATTGCAATCGGGACATTGATACGGATTCCAAAATTAGACCCAAGATTAATTGATAGATCTAATCCCCGCTGTTTAGAAAAAGCAAAGCAGCTTCATGATATTTATGTGAAATAAGATGTGTATTTTAATTTGGTTCACAAAAACTATTTAATGCACTATTTCATCTTGAAATTATAACTTTTTACCTTGTTCTCCACTCTATTCTGAACGACAGATTCTTTGCTTAAAGAAAATGAAATGAAAAATATAGTTTAGAGATATGGCTTAAAAGCTGAGAATTTAAGAAGTTCTATTAAAGAGTAAAATTAACTTTTCCTCAATATAAATTTATCAAAGACCTTGCTTTTCCTTTTGAATAATTCTTGCACCATAAAAGTCCTGCAAATTTTCACAATTGCAGGACTTTTTTAATTCAAATATGTAAAAAAAGAGATAAAAATTTACAGTAAAAAACGTTCTATACTTAATAATCTAAAATGAGGTTAATAGATATTAAATCAATGCTTTAACGTTTCAAATAACACTATATTTGCTCAACAAAAAATCCAACAAAATAACATTAAAGAATATGATTCAATCAGTTGATATTAGGGAACTTAATGAACGCATCGAACGACAAAGCTCTTTTGTAGATGCACTAACCATGGGAATGGATAAGGTTATTATCGGTCAAAAGCATTTAGTAGAGTCATTATTAATCGGATTACTTTCTGACGGGCACATATTGCTAGAAGGAGTACCCGGGTTGGCTAAAACATTAGCTATCAAAACACTGTCCGATTTAATTAAAGGCGATTTCAGTAGGATTCAGTTCACTCCCGATTTATTACCTGCCGATGTGATTGGAACTATGATTTACAGTCAAAAAAGGGAAGAGTTCAGTATCAAAAAGGGGCCGATTTTTGCCAATTTGGTTTTAGCAGATGAAATAAACCGTGCACCGGCAAAAGTTCAAAGTGCATTATTAGAAGCAATGCAGGAACGACAGGTCACCATTGGAGAAAATACCTATAAATTGGATGAACCATTTTTGGTATTAGCGACACAAAATCCAATTGAACAAGAAGGTACTTATCCGCTACCTGAAGCTCAAATTGACCGTTTTATGCTAAAAGTAATTATTAACTATCCCAAAAAAGAGGAAGAGAAATTAATTATCCGTCAAAATTTATTGAAAGATAAACCGACAGTTCTTCCAATTCTTTCCCCAAAAGATATAATTGAAGCACGTGATGTAGTCCGTCAGGTATATATTGATGAAAAAATCGAACGTTATATCGTAGATATTGTTTTTGCGACACGTTTTCCTCAGGATTATGGTTTGGATTCATTGAAAGATATGATTTCGTTTGGAGCTTCACCCCGTGCATCTATAAATCTGGCACTGGCTTCAAGAGCATATGCATTTATAAAACGCAGAGGTTATGTTATACCGGAAGATATTCGTGCAGTTTGTTATGATGTATTACGTCACCGTATTGGTCTTAGTTATGAAGCAGAAGCAAATAATATGACTACTGAAGAAATTATTACAGAGATATTGAATACAATAGAAGTGCCATAATAATTCATGATTCATAATTTGTAATTCATAATTTAAAAAGTTGAAATTAAAAAATTGAATTCGTGGAAACCAGTGAATTATTAAAGAAAGTTAGAAAAATTGAAATTAAGACACGTGGTTTGTCTAAGAATATTTTTGCAGGCGAATATCATTCAGCTTTTAAAGGAAGAGGAATGACTTTCGCAGAAGTGCGTGAATATCAATACGGAGATGACATTCGGTCGATTGACTGGAATGTAACAGCCCGTTTTGGACACCCTTATATAAAAGTATTTGAAGAAGAACGTGAATTAACAGTTGTATTGCTTATTGATGTTTCAGGAAGTAGAGAATTTGGAACAGTGAATCAACTTAAAAAAGATATATTTACGGAAGTAGCTGCAACTTTGGCTTTTTCAACCATTCAAAATAATGACAAGATAGGAGTCATCTTTTTTTCAGATAAAATAGAAAAATTTATTCCTCCGAAGAAAGGGAAAAAACATGTTCTACATATTATACGAGAATTAATTGATTTTCAACCAGAGAGTCATAAAACAGACATTGGTGGTGCCTTACGCTATTTTACCAATGCTATCAAAAAAAGTTCTACAGCATTTATCATTTCCGATTTTATTGACAAAAGCTTCGAAAGAGATTTAATGATTGCCAACCGGAAACATGATATTGTCGCATTGCAGGTTTATGATATCCGTGAAACAGAACTACCAAATGTAGGGATGGTCAAATTGAAGGATGCTGAAACAGGAGATCGGATTTGGGTGGATACTTCTGATAAACGTCTTCGTACGACCTATAAGCATGCGTGGGGAGAAGGACAACTGGCATTGCAAAAATCGTTTACAAAATCGGGAGTTGATTTAGTAACAATGAGTACATCAGAAGATTACGTTAGGGTTCTAATGAAATTGTTTAAAATGAGAGCTTGAAATAATTTACTATTCACAATTATAAATTAGATTTTAAAATTGGAAATTGATTAATTCGTATGAGAAAATACCTTTCGATGTTGTTTCTTTTATTGGTGTCATTTGTACACCCGAACTTATGGGCTCAAAAAATAACGGTGAATGCACGTCTCGATTCTACAGTTCTCTGGATTGGAAATCAGGCACATTTAACATTTGAAGTGTCTCAACTACCAAATCAAAAAGTGAGTATGCCTGTTTTTTCTGATAGTATTATAGGCGGATTAGATTTAGTTGAACCGGTTAAAACAGATACTTTAAAATCACAGGATGGACATATTCTTGTTAAACAACATTATTTAGTTACCGCATTTAAAGATTCATTACTCTATATCCCTCCCTTTCCATTTGTATTAAAAGGAGACACAGTATGGTCAAAATCACTTTCGCTAAAAGTAGTTCAACCTTTTAGAATAGATACTGCCTCTCATAAGATAGCCGACATCAAAAATGTATTTGCACCAAAATTTAATTGGTTAAATTTATTATTCATCCTATTGCTGATATTGGCAATTCATGGTATTCTGATATTAATCCATTTTATCTATAAGAAATATATAAAGAAACAACCTTTACTTGATAGTAAAGAACTGAAACTTTTACTACCTCCTTATGTGGTGGCATTAAGCGAACTGGATAAAATAAAACAAGAAAAACCCTGGCAGCAGGGTCGTTCAAAGGAATATCATACCGAATTGACAGATATATTACGTGAATATATCGAAAGAGTTTTCAATGTCAATAGTATGGAAATGACTTCTGAAGAAATTTTAGACCATTTACGGATTTTGAAGCTTGAACAAAAAACAGCATATCAGGGGCTAAAACAAATATTAAGGTTGGCCGATTTAGTAAAGTTTGCAAAATTTAATCCAACGCCTGATGAGCATGAATTAAGCCTGATCAATTCTTATTTGTTTATTAATGAAACAAAAGTTGAAGAACCTAAGCCTTTAGAAGGAGTAAAAAACAATGAAATTAAAGAGAATAATAAAGTAATTTAGAGTTCTAATTTATTTAAAAATATCACTACTTAATGATGACTTTTCATAACCCTGAATATTTGTTTTTATTGTTATTGCTCATTCCAATTGTATTCTGGTACATTTGGGAAATGCATAAATCGGATGCGAGCTTACAAATTTCCTCCTATCGTAATCTGGTGAAATTTCCAAAAAGCAGGAAAATTAAATTCAGACATGTACCTTTTATTTTGAGAACACTGGTCCTGATTTCAATCATTATTGCTCTGGCACGTCCCCAGGCTTCAAATAGCTGGCGAACTCAAAATACTGAGGGAATCGACATTATGATGGCTTTAGACCTTTCGGGAACTATGTTGGCAGAAGACCTTAAACCGAATCGGTTAGAGGCAGCTAAAAGTGTTGCAGAAGAATTTATACTCTCAAGACCAAATGATAATATTGGGTTGGTGGTTTTTGCAAGGGAAAGCTTTACACAATGCCCATTGACATCTGATCATGCTGTATTAATAAATTTGTTTAATGGTGTAAAATATGGTTTGATTGATGATGGAACTGCAATAGGTCTTGGTTTAGCCAATGCAATAAACAGAATAAAAGACAGCAAAGCAAAATCTAAAGTTATCATTTTGTTGACTGATGGATCCAATAATTGTGGTGATATTGCACCAATCACAGCAGCAGAAATTGCTAAGACATTTGGTATAAGAATATATACTATCGGAGTAGGGACAACCGGAATAGTGACTATACCAGTTCCGACTCCAATGGGAATTCAATATCAAAGAGTTCAATCTGATTTTGATGCTAAATCGTTGCAGGATATTGCTAATTTAACCGGAGGAAAATATTTCAATGCAACTGATAATACAAAACTTCGTCATATATATCAATCAATTGATCAATTGGAACGGACAAAAATAAGTGTACGTGAATATAGTAAGAAAGAAGAACAATTTTATGTTTTTAGTATTTTAGCTTTTGTTTTTTTGACTTTAGAAATACTTACAAAAAATACAATATTAAGAAGAATTCCTTAAAAATATGGTTATAAAATGATATACTATCATGTTCTGAATTTGATATAAATTTTAATCTATCTCCCTATTCTTTCCAATGTCTTGCATTCAGCAGAAACTTTCTCCTGATAGAGAGAAAACAGGAAAAAATATTGAATCGGGCGTTAGAGCTAAAAGTGATAAAGATATTCTTAAAAAACAGGACAATATTCAATTTTTATTAATTAACTTATTTACAGAATAAGTACTACTTTGATACACTAAATAAAAAAATTATGTTTAGATTTGCGCATCCTGAATATTTATATTTACTCCTACTGGTACCTGTATTGATAGGTGTATTCATATATACAAAAATACAAAGACGGCGAAATATAAATAAATTTGGTAATCCTGATTTGTTAGCCGATTTGATGCCCAATGTTTCATTTTTAAGGCCACAAGTTAAATTTTATTTACAATTAGTTTCTTTACTTTTACTTATTATAGTATTAGCACAACCTCAATTTGGAACCAAACAGGAAAAAGAAAACAGAAAAGGAATTGAAGTAATGATTGCACTCGATGTATCAAATTCTATGATGGCACAGGATGTTCAACCCAGCAGACTGGAAAACGCGAAACAGATTTTATCAAAATTGGTGGATGGAATGACGAATGATAAAATCGGATTAGTTGTTTTTGCCGGTGACGCATATACTCAATTACCTATTACTGTTGATTATGTTTCGGCCAAAATGTTTCTCTCGGCCATTTCACCTCAGATGGTACCCCGTCAGGGAACAGCGATAGGTAGTGCTATTGATTTAGCGATAAAATCATTTGGACCAAAAAGTGAAACAGCCCGGGCAATAATAGTCATAACAGATGGAGAAAATCATGAAGATGATGCAGTCGGAGCAGCAAATCTTGCAGCTGAAAATAATATTATCGTTGATGTAATTGGAATGGGGAAATCGGATGGAGCACCAATTCCTATACCGGGAACAATGAGCTTTTGGAAAGATAAAGATGGAAACGTAGTCGTTTCGAAATTAAATGAACCAATGTGTAAAGAAATTGCAAATGCAGGAAAAGGCATTTACGTTCATGCAGACAATAGTAACAGTGCGTATCGAATAATAACAAAAGACCTTGATAAATTAGGGAAATCGGATATCAAAACAAGTGTTTTTTCTGAGTATAATGAACAATTTCAATCATTTGCATTATTGGCTTTGATAATTTTAATTATAGATTTCTTTATTTTTGACAGGAAGAATAAACGACTGAGTAAATTTAAAATTTTTGATTTAAAAGACAAAGTTACAAAGAATTGACAATTTGCTAAATCCATTTCAACCAATGAGAAAAATAATATATATACTGATGATGAGCATTTTGACAACTTTTGTCTCGGCTCAAAAAGAAAGTGATGATGTAAGAACCGGAAATAAGTATTATAAAGCTTCCAAATTCACTGAAGCTGAAATATCTTACCGCAAAGGAATACTAAAGAATCCAAAATCATTTGAAGCGAATTATAATCTTGGAAATGCATTGTTTCGACAAAAGAAATACAAGGAGGCATTGGAACAATACAATAATGCAGTAGTACTAAATCCAAAAGATAAAGAAAAAATAGCAGCAGCATTTCACAATACAGGTAATTCACTATTGGTAGACAACAAAGTAGAAGAAAGTATAAAGGCTTATGAAATGGCTCTTAAAAACAATCCCAGGGATAACGAGACACGATATAATCTGGCTTATGCGCAGGCATTATTAAAAAAGCAAAATAAAGATAAAGATAAAAATAAGAATAAAGATAAAAATAAAGATAAGAAACAAGACCAGAAGCAGCCACAGGATCAAAAGCCAAAAGAACAACCTCAACAACCACAACAAAAACAGATGTCAAAAGAAAATGCTCAACAAATTTTGGATGCTTTGTTGCAGGATGAAAAGAATGCTCAGGATAAGGTTAAAAAACAGCCTGTAAGAGGAACAAAAAAGGCTGATAAGGATTGGTAAGCAATTTTAAAATAAAGATTTTTTGATTCGAAAAAAAAATATATGAAAAGAAAATTAATATATTTAACACTATCATTTTTGTTACTAAACTCGTTGATAGTACAAGCTGATGAACCCATTCGGTTTACAGCTTCTGCCCCTTCAACAGTTGTATTAGATAAACCATTTCAATTAGTATATACCATTAATACTTCAGGCAGAGAGTTGAGGGTACCTGAATTAAATAACTTTGATGTTTTGGCCGGTCCGTTCACTTCGCAAAGTTCAAGTTATCAAATTGTTAATGGTAGAAGTACATCATCTGTATCAATTTCTTATACGTATACTCTTCAGGCTCAAAAAACGGGTACTTTTACTATTTCATCAGCAAGTATAATTGTCGAAAATAACAAGAAAATAACTTCAAATGGTGTTTCCATAAAAGTGCTTCCTGCCGATGCTGCACAATCGTCGAAATCAAAGAGTGGAAGAGTTAATCATGAAAATAATAGTAGTCAGGCTTCCATTTCAAATGATAATATCTTTATGAGAACGGAAGTGTCAAAAACAAATGTTTTTGAACAGGAAGCTATTGTAGTAACTTATAAACTTTATACATTAGTTGATGTAGTAGGATGTAATCCAAAAAATATAATAGATTTTAACGGATTTATGAAACAGGAAGTACCATTACCCCCGACTAAACAGTTATCACTCGAAAACTTTCATGGACGGAATTACAGTACTGCTGTATTATATAAAGTGATACTTTATCCTCAACATTCGGGTATCATAAAAATTGATAAATGGAATTTTGAAGCTCTTATCAGAGTTCAAAACAAAAAAGAAGTACGAAGTATATTTGATGATTTTTTTGATTCGTATACCAATGTATCAAAGAATATCACAGCACCTGCAGTAAAAATAACCGTGAATGCCCTTCCTTCGGGTAAACCCTCTACATTTACAGGTACTGTTGGTCATTTCACGATGAATTCAACAATTACTACTCAAAAAGTAAAGGCAAATGACGCCGTTACTTTAAAATTAAATATAGCCGGAAACGGCAATATGAAATTAATTAAAAATCCAGATATTAAATTTCCGGGAGGTTTTGAAATATATGATCCAAAGGTTACTAATAATTTTAAAACAAATGAATCAGGAGTTTCAGGTAACAAATCCATTGAGTATTTATTTATACCACGTCATTCAGGTGATTTTGAAATTCCTTCTGCTGAATTTACCTATTTCGATATTCAGGATAAAACCTACAAAACTTTACGTTCACCTGTTTATAAAATGCAGGTTTTGAAAGGTGATGGGGGCGAAAGTCCAACTATTACAGGGAATTATGTTGATAAAGAAGATGTCAAACAATTAAGCAAAGATATAAGGTATATCCAGACAGATAAGATTAATTTAACGAAAGAAGAAGAACCTTTATTTGGAACCTATCTATCCTGGTTGATTTATTTGATTCCTTTGATATTATCCGTCATACTGTATTCTTTTTTCCGGAAAAAAGCTAAAGAAAATTCTGATCTTATTTTATTGAAAAATAAGAAAGCAAATAAATTAGCTCAAAAACGATTAAAATTGGCACAGAAATTATTAAAAGAAGGGAATAAAGATAGTTTTTATGAAGAAGTATTGAAAGCAACTTGGACCTATTTAAGCGATAAATTATCAATTCCAGTCTCATCTCTCACAAAAGACAGGGTTGAGACAGAATTAACAACGAATAAAGTGGAGTCAAAAATAATAAATCAGTTCATTGATATTTTGAATACCTGTGAATTTGCCAGATATGCACCAAATTCAGGACAACAGGAAATGGGTAATTTATATACTGATACCATTCAGGCAATCAGTGAACTTGAAGAAAATTACAAAAACAGTAAACACATTATTTAGAAAATATATGAAACGTATCATTTTGTTTTTTTTAATCATTTTGTGTTTTGGGCAATTTGCATTTCCGCAACTAAATACTGTGAAACACGCTAATGATTTATATGCCAAAGGTGATTATACAAATGCAGCAAAAGAATATGAGAAAGTTTTGAAAAATGGCGTTGCGCCTGAAATATATTTCAATCTCGGAAATGCCTATTATAAAACGAATGAAATCGGCAGGTCTATTTTAAACTACGAACGGGCATTAAGACTTTCACCTTCATTTGAAGATGCAAAATTTAATCTGGAATTAGCTCAATTGAAAGTAGTAGATAATATAGTACCATCACCTACTTTTTTTATTGGACGATGGATTCAAAACTTAATAAAATTGCTAACTTCTAATCAATGGTTATTTATTAGCTTTTGTGTTTTTATTTTATTTCTGATTTTTGTTTTTCTATTTATTTTTGGTCCATCACGAATGATCCGAAAGTTTTCATTTTATTTTGCTACGGTTTTAGTGGGTATAAGTTTTGTTTCGTTGATCTTTGCCGGTGTTCGTAAAGGTCAGATAATTAATCATAGTGATGCTATTGTTATGTCGGGAGTTATCAGTGTGAAGAGTTCGCCGGATAAGAGTGGAACAGATCTGTTTCAATTGCATGAGGGTGCCAAAGTGACTATAAAAAGCACATTGGGTAGCTGGACAGAAATTAAATTATCAAATGGTGCAATTGGTTGGGTGGAACAGGTGAATATAGAGAAAATATAGTTTATAGTTTATAGTTTATAGTTTATAGTTTATAGTTTATAGTTTATAGTTTATAGTTTATAGTTTATAGTTTATAGTTTATAGTTTATAGTTTATAATTTATAGTTTATAGTTTATGAACGTGTGATTTTTACCTGATTGATTGACAAATAATTCTTATGAATCTAATAGACACGTTAAAATATTGGGATACTAATTTTTTCCTTTTCATAAATGGAATCCACTCACCATTTTTTGATGGTTTCATGTTTGCAGTAAGTGAAAAGCTCATTTGGATTCCTCTTTACATCTCTGTTTTATATCTACTGATTAAATGTTGGAAGAAAGAAGCCATTTGGTTGATAGTAGCTATCATTCTTTGTATTGTAATTTCCGATCAGGTTGCATCCGGCATACTTAAAGATTTAGTCAAACGACTCCGGCCATCCCATGCAGAAGATTTAAAAGGGTTAGTTCATCTGGTACGAAACTATAGTGGTGGAAAATACGGTTTTGCTTCGTCACACGCTGCTAACGCTTTCGGATTTGCCATTCTTTCATCGTTGATTTTACAAAGACGTATTTACACCTGGTTCATCATGGCATGGGCATTAATTACTGCTTATTCCAGGATTTATTTAGGTGTACATTATCCGTTGGATGTTTTGGGTGGGGCAATAGTGGGAACGATGGCTTCCTTAATTTGCTATTGGGCAATTCTGAAATTCCGTCCTTTTATTTTGAAACAGGAAAATTATGCTTTAGAGAAACAGGAAGCCTTAATTCCTGTCATTGTACTTTCCATAAGTTTTACTGCAATAATTATTTACAGTGTTTCCTTATTTTAAAACTCAATAACGGAATAAAAAACCTGATGTTTTTAATCCAGAACTTATATTCCACAGAATTTCCATAAAATTTTCCAACAACTGCACACAACGAACAACCAATTTGGATAGTTGATAATTCCGGAAACTGTTTATTGTTTTTAAGTTGATCAAATAAATTATTCGTCAGATTCTTACTTCCACACCCTTCTCTCTAAGAAAGGATTTTAATTCATGTATTCCAATTTCTTTATAATGAAAAATGCTGGCAGCCAAAGCTGCATCAGCTTTACCTGTTTTAAAAACATCCACAAAATGTTCCATTGTTCCGGCTCCGCCACTGGCAATCACCGGAACATTTACAGCTTCTGAAACTGCACGGGTAATGTCAAGTGCAAAACCGTCTTTTGTACCGTCATTATTCATGGAAGTTAAAAGTATTTCACCTGCACCAAGTGCTACGGCCTGTTTTGCCCATTCCACCGTTCTAATTTCAGTTGCAAGACGCCCACCGTTAAGAAACACAAACCATTCCCCGTTTATATATTTTGTGTCAATAGCAAGAACTACACATTGACTTCCAAACTGACTCGCTAAATCGCTTATTAATTGTGGATTGAGAACCGCAGAAGTGTTTACTGATATTTTATCGGCACCACAGGCCAAAAGTACTGAAACATCTTCCACACTCGAAATTCCACCCCCCACTGTGAATGGAATATTAATATGCTTTGCAATACGGGTCACTAATTCGGACAGTGTTTTACGCTTTTCGATGGTGGCAGTAATGTCCAGAAATACTAATTCATCAGCTCCCATTTTGGCATATAAAGCACCTAATTCAACAGGATCACCGACATCGGTAATATTCTCAAAATTAATACCTTTTACAGTTTTCCCGTTTTTTATATCAAGGCATGGAATAATACGTTTTGCTAACATAGATTCATTTACAATTTATTCATTTACAATTAACTAACCACAATAGACACATAGGACACAATAAAAAAACACAAATTATTTAATCACATAAGACACAATAGTTTATTTGCAATTTATTCGTTTTAATTTTTTACATTAAAAATAATCTGTGTAAATCAGCGTAATCAGCGGACTATCTTAATTTCAATTTAAATTACTTAACCACATAGGACACAAAAGTTCATTTACAATTTAATACCAGTTAACCACAATAGAATAATTTACAATTTATTTCATTTACAATTTTCAATTTGTGATAAGGTTGAGAGGTAATAAATAATAAATATGAGTATCGGGTATTGTACCTAAAATTCGCTTTTTTGTCTTTTTGTAATGATTAGATCATTTGATCTTTATTTAAATTGACATTTTATCGATAATTAAAAAGCTGAACTCTGTAAGAGTTCACCAACAGAATCAAGAGTTTAAGGACTTCTTCCTGTGGTCAACTCCTCTGGAGTTGGGTTGCCTGTATAGTATTACCCCAGTTCCGCAGGCTCCACCGGGGGTTTCCGACAAGTCGGAATGTACCATATTCGAAATAACACCTACGGTGTAATTTGTTAGTTCATTTCTTATTTTAACTGCGAATACAGTACAAATTTACAAATTATTGAAAGTTAGGTATAGAACCCGATACTCATATAATTTATCATTAGATATTTCAACCATTTAATATTCAATCTTATACATATCCATTTCATCTTAATCCCTCCAAACCCAATCAACTAATTAACCATTTAACCAATCAACCAATTAACCAATCAACCAATTAACCAATCAACCAATTAACCAAATAATCAACACATTAAAGCTGTTTTATCTTCATTCCATTCGCCAAGCGTTATTGTATGAATAGTATTCACACACTTCTTGTCGAAAGGTTGTTCTACCCGGATATAATTATTTGTGAATCCAACCATTTTATCCCCGTTTTGACGACTTTCCCAGAGAACCTGAGCTGTTTTGCCTTTTTGCAATTCATAAAATGTATTGAATTTTTCATTCGAAAGAATATGAAGTTCATCACTGCGATGTTTCCTATCCACATTAGAAACGACATTTTCGATTTCAAGCATTTTTGTACCTGCCCGTTCAGAATAGCTAAAAACGTGTAATTGTGATATGTCGAGGGAGGAAATGAAATTGACTGACTGTTTGAAATATTCATCCGTTTCACCTCTTACTCCGACAATTACATCAACCCCTATAAATGCATCGGGAATAATTTTCTTTATTGTTGCTACTTTT
>Ga0302268_1000333_pt1 | contig 29910 bp, 19 predicted proteins | sample III_Bog_E2_1_FD_194554 | JGI IMG/M metagenome (GOLD analysis project Ga0302268, IMG submission 194554) | Peat permafrost microbial communities from Stordalen Mire near Abisko, Sweden - III_Bog_E2_1 | ecosystem: Environmental > Terrestrial > Soil > Wetlands > Peat | place: Sweden: Abisko... | reverse complement strand
AGTCCAAAAGAATTGATCAAGGAAGCTGTTTCTCTTAACAAAGAAGTCGGATCAACTACTGTCTGTTTGATGACGCTTCATCCATAAACTGGAGTAGTATAGGCCTACTATCTCGGAGATTCAGTTTATGCAATTATAAATCCCACAAATTAATCTTATCGAGTAGCTCCGGACCAACAATATTCATTTAACTTTCCTGTGCAAGTTGGAACAGGAGGAGCAGACCCAGGATAGGGAATATTTCATGATTATAAGTCTGGATAAATTTTGCCTGAGGAAGTAATAGCAATTGGAACTGATGGAATATGGGATAATTTGCATGACTACATGATATATCAAGTTATTGCAGATAAAAATAAAACCCTCTAACAAAAAGCTCAGTTGCTGGCGAATTTGGCTAAGCATTATGGCACACAGAAAAATTATGAATCGCCTTTTTATGTAAAAGCGAAATAATCAGGTATTACATATCCAGCACAAGGTAAATTGGACGATAATTCTATAATTTTAGCTCAAATTATTAAGGAATAGTTGTTATGATTTGAATATATGCATTCATATTGGAAAATCAAGTTAAGTAAAACTAAGTCATTTCGACCACTTTAGTCATAAATATACATATTTTATACGATTTGTTGTTTCATAAAATAATCCTGAAGATATTTTTATTATGTTTCTCACTTATGTTCATAAATAAATACTATGAAGTTAAATAAATATAATTACAAAATATAAAAAGATGTCTTACAAAAAACTAAGTTATTAGACTTTTGATATGTTAAATTCACCGATTTTCAATTTATACCAAAAATTAAATAAGAAAAACTAAATTAAATTCTCGTTATCAATTTATATGTCTGAGCATTTATATAAAATAAGAATGTGTATATAGAACAATTAAATCTTAATATTATTTACATTATCGTTGAAGATTTAATTTACATTATATATATGTAATAATTAAGTATTGAGTATTTATTCACTTCTTTAATTAAATATATATACTTTCAATAAATAGATGCACAAAAAGGAATTGAGTCAAAGCTCAGAGGAAGATTAACTTCCCACCAACATTGAGAAGAATGTTAAAACTCTCAAGGAGGAAAATCTTCAGTTAAGGAACAAGGAAAAACAGAAACTCAGTTATCCTCCTAATAATGGGCATGGTCTGAACAATCAAGAAGATAAGAAAGTAAAAACTCAGATAAAAAATGAACTCAAAGATGTGAAGAAGGAGATCAAAGTAGAGATTCATGAGAAAAAATAAAGTTATTCTCGACTCAGATCTGTCAATAACAAAAAAAGGATTGAGAGAGTATCATTTCCCCCACCTGCCAAAGAGATTCCCCTCAAAAAAAGTAAATACAGTTGTTATTTAGAAAATATCAAAAACGAATAAAACAAGATATCACTGTAATATGAAGCTACAGCAAAATTGATGATTGCAAGGATGAAAGGAGTCTTTAAAAAAGATGTTGAAGCTTTTTCCTCTGGCCAACTAGCTTATCACAAGGTTAAGTATCTTCAAATTTTGAAAGAAAAGTTGAGTAATGTAAATATATAATTATTGAGATGTATGTTAGAAGACAATTTACCGAACATGGCGGCCTAAAGATGTTTGAAAGATGGTTGGATAAAGTAATTGATGAAAAGGAAGAAGAAGTGGAGCCCAGTCTTGCCTTAAGGACAGGTATTATGAAAATTTTACGTTCAATGAGTTTAACTGCAGAGGAGATTCGTAAAACAAAAAGACTACAGTACTTGATTCAACGCAACAGAATGAGTCAATCTCAAGAGCTTAGATAGCTTTGCAGATAAGTATTGAAATGCTGGGATTTCACGATAATTGACAAGGTTGCTCATGAAGCCAACAGTAATTGATCATCACTAAAATAAATTGCATTTGAAAATATTCTTTATAATTTATATTATAAGAGGTTTTAAAAGATAATGGACAATAGAAACAATGCAAATGCTTAAGAGGCTAGATATCTTAGGAAACATTATAAGGAGGGAGGGTTTGATGAGGAAGAGGAAGAAGAAGATAAAAACTTTAAAGAAGATGTCGAAAAAGCTCTTAGAGCACATAGCAAAAAGGTAGCGACTAAAGATTTGGAAAAGCAAATCGAATATTATGGATATAAGATCTAACCATTTAATATGAAGGATGAAGAGGGAATGGGTTAAATTGATGAAGATGGATTTTTTGTATTCAATAAGAAAAGGCAGTTAAAGGATGCTTGGCTAGAAAGTTTGAATGAAAACGAAGATGAGGGTGCTGTTGACAAACTAAAAAAGAAAATTAAGGAAGAAAATCGATTTCAAAACGTATACCAAGCTGACAAAAAATACAATGACGACTACAAATCTGATGAATAGGATGAATAATAGCAAAATTAATAGCAGATCAATAAAAAAGAAGAATAAGTAGAAATCAAAAATGGTGATGGACTCAGTGCTCCATAAATTAAGATGCTTTTAGCATAACTTCTCCCTTTCAGCACCAACGCAAATAAATACTTAAAGAAATTAAAGCTCGATAAGGAAACAGAACTTTATGATAAAATCATTTACTTATGTAACTAATACATAGCTGCCACAGGTGACTATGATATTTTTACATTAAAAAAAGAGGATCTGGAGGAGGAAGAAGAAAACTAAGTTGAGGAATCTCCACCAGTTTTAGATTGGAATGATGAAGAAGATAGTTAAATAAAGAAGTGATATTTCCTTAACTTTATTTTAGTGTAGTACTATTACATTGTTGAAAAAGGCTTATATTTTCAATAAATACTATTAGATAGTTTAGATATCGTAAACCAATTTTGTAAGTTTTCATGAAGTAATTGAATTTATCTTAAATTAAATATTAACAAAAAATAAAAAGTAAAAATATCAAAGCAATCAATAATGGTGGTGCTCTCATTTTCTAAAATTTTATTTCCTTTTTTGTTACCTTGTTGAAAAGAATAATTAAAATTTCATACTAAAATTATATCAATAGTATGAATAATTAGACTAAAGAAGCTTTCAATTAGATTTCTAATTCAAATTATGCAAATTATTATTATTAAAACATTGTTAATAGCATTTGTGCTTTTAAAGCAATTTGTTGTTTTAAATTTATTTATATGGGACAAGTAATAACATAAAATTAATGCCGTTCATATCTGCATCATTATTATATTGAGAATGCAGACTTCAATTCATAAATCATTCGTTAAGAAATTAATGAGATATCTATACATTTAGAATAGAAGTTTGCCGTTAACTGGATGATTTTTTAAAAAATGGAAAAAAAGAGAAATATTTCAAAGCTTAAAAATAAAGTAGATAAATATCTGATGTTATTTTGTTGATCAATCCTTTTTCTTGGCTCTGATTGAGACGTCCTTGATCAACATAGGTTCAATCAAGTTACTTTCTACGACTTTTTCCAAAGAAGAAGCGTTGCTTGAAAACTTAAGCATAGACGCCTTGGAATAAATAATGAAATTCACCTTTCCTTAAGGGTAGCTGCGGGTCACATCTCTGGCATAGACCTTGAGAATAGAACCTTCTCCATGGTACATTTCCACTTCGGTTTTTCCTTTCATGAAAGGCTCTCCGACCCTATTTTAAGTGACCCATTCTCCATTAGCATCACAAACTCCCAAACATAGATGAACAATGTTAGCTGAATGATAATAAACTTACAATTCAAAATTTTTTAATTGTTTTGGTCCAATAAATTTACGGAGATGTTAAAGTTTCTCTCCTTGAAAAGAATAGTTGGCAGGTCCTATTGAGCTTGGAGCTTGTAGTGATACTTCTTTCTGCCAAAAATCTTGGTGATCAGGGGATCAACTGGTGTTTCTTCCAAATCATTTGTAAATTCTCCCATTTAGATATTGGAGAGATCTGAAGAATCAAGGGGCATTGTAGAATCTTCTTCCATCTCCTTAAGCTGACTGTGGGAGTAGTCTAGAAGGTCCTCACTTTAACGTATTTTCTAAATTAACAAACTGTTACCTGTGAAAGTTTTTAGAGTTGGATGCCGTTAAAATTGACCAAGTTGAGAATATTTAGCAGCCGCTGATCATTGCCAGCGAGAGCATAAGGAGTGGCCCCCATAAAGAGTCCGTTTAAAATATCAGTCTTGTTGTTCCCCAAGTTAATTTAAAATTGATCCTTAGGCTGATGGTCCAGGTTTTCTTTGTCAAAGGAGAGTTGGTCCAAAGGCTTCAGTGTTTTCAGAAAGCACATAGAATATTCAATATTATGAAAATAATTATTATCTTAAATGAGAAAACATCACAAACATCAATTCTGAAAAAATTAAATAAGATCATTAAAAAAAATGAATATTATTTTTACTTATAGACCTCTTTTGTTAATGCGTCTTCCTGTTTTTTAGTTGTGCAATACATTGCAAAAGTCTTGCGGCTCTTTCCAACAAAATTGAGATTTCTTTTCGTAGGCTGAACCTGAGACTAAAAGACTGAGGACAGCGGCACAAGGATGGAAGACTGCATTCCACGCAGTTTGGAACAATTTTATGTTTAATTGGTTAATTTATGGCAATAATCTTCAATATTTGTTTAGAACGATAAGCAGATGAGATTTAAACATAAAATAAGATTAGCACCCTATTATGCTATTTGAGATATTTTAAATTTATGTTCTTCCTTGAATTTTGCTGATTTGTCATGCCCTCTGAAAGCGGATTTCCCAGCAATAAACAGTACTATTGATAAATTACTCTCTTCTATTTTTTTACTTGGAAAATAATAACTTGTTTTTCTCGAAAATTAAAATTGCAAATCTATCAAAAAAGCAATCATCGCAAATTGTGATATCAGATACGCCTCACTTATTAAAAGTTTCTCATTAAAACTGAGGAATGTTCCTTTTATTTATTATCAACATGAATAGTAGATTGTATAGTAGATAATAAAGCGCAAAATAATCCGCAAAACTTATAATCACAGCTTATGAAGTTTGAGATATTTGAGCTTGCAGCATTACAAACAGCATTCTATCAGAAAATAACCCCTTTTCAAAATTTTACATTTTCGAATCAAATCACTATCAATAAAATTCATAATATTTTAGTTTATAATTATCAAATCAAAAATCAATAATTTAGCAAATCGATGGGCATCTTAAAAATTATTTTCTTTATTGCAACGCCTGTTGTTGGACTGACAGTCATGGCCTTTAGACTAAAACACGAGCTACCTGTTGCGTCTCGATTATTTGGCAATTATATAGGACTTGGCTATGTTTATTTCAAATCAATGCTGAAGTTTATCAAGCCAGTAGATCATATGCCACTCGAAATGATTTCTCTCGCGAGAAAAACTTCGCAGCAAGTAGTCAATTGATTAGACAGTCTCAAGCATTAAGACGAGAATTAAAGTCAACCATAAAACGAGTGAAGGACGACATTAATGCTAAGAAATAATCAACTTTCAAAGATTTTTAGAAATAAATCTATGCGAAAAATATTAAAGAGACCTTCGACTCAGTTACTTAAGATCCTGTTAAATAAGAAATTAAATTAAATTCCAAATCAGAGACTGGAAATATGCTAATTATGAACCTTTTGAAAAAACGGTCGGAACTCCTCGAACTAAAGAAAGAAAAGAAAAGATCAAGAAAATTCTTTGAGGAACTTTGATTGGAATTATTAATCTTTGATAGATGAATAAAGTAAATCTATTATATTTATGAAATTTATTCTATTATTTTCAGGATATTGAGTTTTAATTTTAATGATATCTTTTTAATTTTACAATACTTAGAAATTAAAATTCCATATTTTGAAATTATCTTATTTACTATAATTGACAATATTCGAGTGATCGATTTGTTAGTTTGTAGATTTTTTTGCATTCTTTTAAAGTTTTAATCATTGAATAATCTAATATTTTTGCTTACGATAAATTTGGATGTTTGAAGTAGTGAATAAAATTATAAATACCAATCGAAATTATGTACAATTGTACTTTCTGTTAGGAGCCCAACATTATCATCTGCATGAATCGATCCTTGCAACACAAACATAACTAAGATTACGATAAGAACGGAATTATTATTGAAGAATTACTAGGCAACGAAAAATCAGAATCTTCTCATAAGTTATGAACTAATAAGTTAGGTATAAAGAATTGATGCTGACCTACGATTGTGAAGAATACCTCAAATAGTCTTATCAATTCAAGCAATTAAATAAAAAATATTTATAGCTGATTGAGTACTATAAATATCGCATGTTTGTCCCTCTCTTTGCAAAATCTTCTGCCGCAGACACTGCACTTTCCTATTATTACGATAAGCTAAAGTATTATTACAATAGTATAAAAAGAAAGCTGAACTTAACTGTTGAACCTTCCTCGATTAGCGATACCTATACAGTCAATACTGTATCCGAAGATAATACTAAAAATAACTCTAAGGAAAAATTGCTTAAAGACATACAAATGTCTACTGAATATGAAATAAAAGACAATAAAAAGTCCATAATAGCAAGCATAACTGCATACAAAAGTTAATCCAAAGCCTTGGAATAATTAATGTCTTATTTAAAGTTTAATAGTAATTTTTAACATGTAAAATCACTGAAGACAGAAGATTGCTTCGATGAGCGTCACATATATGAAAATAATATATAAAAAAGAAGTCTTCTTAATATCAATCCTTCGAAAGATTCCTTTAAAGTTACATTAAAATCAAAACTTCTAAAAAAGATAACTCAAAACTCAAACGGTAAAAAGACTCCAATTCCTGCATAAAGATAAAAAAGCCCCTAACAACCTCAACTGAAATTAAAATCAATAAAGTTAATTCAGACTAACCCAAAAGTTTCTGATAAATTATTAAAATAAACTAAATATAGAATTAAATAAGTATAATTAAAAATAAACTAAAGTCGCTCTGCAAATAGTATTTCCAAACGAAATTCTCTTACAAAAATTCATCCAAATCAATACTCACCCTACAAAAAGAAATCTTACTCATCTGATAAGCACAAAGAAGTCAAAATTTCTGAAGCCACTCAAAATTTACGAAATAAAAGTAACGAGGCCATAAAGATTCACGATAACGATGAAATGTCTAAAATCAAAGAGACAATATTAAAATTTCAAGTCATTAAATTTCAGAATGAGTTTAGTCATAAAACGACTTCTATCAGTCCATAAACCAAAAGAAAACCAAGAAAAAGCATTGAAATTACAAAAAATGATAATATTTTGAGTATCCGAAAAAAGAAATTGGAGGCTCTAAAGGACCAAAATTCTAAAAGATGACAAATGAATATGATATTTACATTATCTATAATCAATAACAATTTAGAGATTAAATTATTGCAAATAACAATTTCTTTCCTAACGACTTATGAGGTAAAATATTATAAAATTTTAATTGAATTAATTAAAAGTATTCAAGTCTACATTGATTCTTATAAAAAATCACAAGGCAAGAATTTTGATGATTCCGTCTAAATAATCGAATGCTAGTTCATCTTTTCGCTTATTTTTCGAGAAGAGCGTGTTATAATAACAGTGTAGCAACTTTTGCTTCTCTTTCTTGTTTGTTTATATAGTTGAGGAGTTACAATTATCAAAGAATCAACTTTTTATTTCAAGTACTTACTCAGATTATATATTTCATTTTTACTCACTTGCTCCTCATTATAAATTTTAATTTATGTTTCGATCAAATTAGCTGACTTGTTGTTCAACTTGATCGATTCTTCAATATTCTTCATTTTTTGTTTTTCATTTTCTATCTTAGTTTTGATTTTGTAAATTTATTCAATTAGCATGCTATTGATGAGCTTTTCCTTGAAATTAATTTGACTGACACTTTTATAACCTTACTTGTATCTCTCAATGTCAGTTTTGAATGAAGTTTTTATAACTTTCTTCTAAGGAGTGACTCGATTGGACATCACATTCATAATTTTATTGTAAATTATTTGAATTTCTCCTAATGAAATTAGATATTTTTATAGAGTTATCTTCTTTAGGCTATTAAGCACATTATTAGGCCTTACATTAAAATCATAGATATGAAAACCATTATTTTCTAATAGTTGAATATCTTTCTCCAGCCGAAGAATGATAGTGTTTAGCTTCTATTTAAAATCTTCATGATTCTTCATCATTTTCTTAAAGAAAATAGAATCTAATACCTTTTATGAATCCCTGAACATAACGGAGCTTGTAAAAAGCTATCTATCTGATTCCATATTTTCAATAAGGGAAAAAAAAGCGTCCTCCATAGAACTTAAATCGTTTAAAAAACTACTATGTATATTAGTTTCGCTCTTTTGATCACATAGTGAACTTTTATAATTCATAATCTTCTTGAGGATTACTATGACTTTCTACAGTGCCCCCGAAGAATGCTGATAGATGTCTCTTAATCTTATTATTTCTTAATTGAGAAGAATTTATTTAACGCTTCTCTAAGGTACACATTGCTTCGTGCCAGTGTTCCCCAATAGGTTCATCTCTTTGAATATATAGAAATTAATATGCTATCTTAAAACTTGCTATTAATTTTCTGTAGCCAAAATTTCACTTAAAGATAATAAGAAAACCCAAATAAATAGATATTCATAATTCAAAAATATCACTCAACTCTTGTAATTTCGATAGATCCTTTTCGTCTCTAATCTTTTGGCATAAAGTTTTCCCTTTGGACATCTTCTTCTTAATGTCAAATAATTCATTCGCTAACTAATCTTTTTCTCGCTTTAAATTTAGATTTTCAAAATTAGTATTTGAAGAATTCTGTAATGTAGCATTTTATTGTCTTAAAAAATAATTTTCTGCTTTTACAGATTCATAGGCAACAAGTTTTGTATTGAGATTGTCGATTATTTAATAAATTCTACTTCCCAAATCTGATATATTAGGCTCCTACTCTTTTGTGGAAAGTTATATTCTCTTCTAATTCATTCTGGGAGAAAGCTCGAATATTTTTTTACGTTTGCTTGCCGAACCTGAATATATTTTGTTGCTTTCTTCTCTTTATTTGGCTTCGAAAATGTCAGTTTGATTATATCTCATTATTGAAATATTAAATATTAATGCCTAATTTTTTTATCTTCGTCCAACCAAAGTTGATTAAATTTAATAATATGCGATATGTTTATTCTAAATATGCTAACTTCCTATAAGGATTGAAATTATTTCTAAGCTATAGTTGCCTTGAGCAATTCTAAGCCAATATGTTAATCAAACCTGAAACGGTAATTTACTTTGATTACATATATCTCCAACTTCACTACAATCCAGATGATCAGTATTGATCAGATTCATCCTTTGTAGAAATTCTATTTTTGTTATGGCAGCTTAAAATACTTATTTTTATCAGTAATTATCTTAATTCATAAAAAAATATCAATCAAAGTATGATCACATCTCCATTTACCTTCTGAGTTCATTGACATTTTATTTAATAAATTAAAAATCAATGAAACAAATTCAAAACAGAAGAGACTCTAGAATTGGCAAATTTTTTGTTGTCCTGAGTCCTAACGGTGCTCCGGTGGCTAAACTTGCTTTCATGACATTTAGTTAGAATCAAGAATATGAAGAGTGGATGCGATCTGAAACTATCCGAATGCGTCAGCGTTATCAACAAAAGATGTAGGAGGAATCAACTAACTAAGTGTAGTTCTAACCTTTTGTTCCGACCTTCCTTGTCAAGGAGGAATGATTTCTGTTATTCTTTTTCTGTGAATTTTCTGAATTTGGAGATTCATTCTGTTTTTCTGGTGTCACAATATCTGCCAATTTCTGATTGAACTTTAAATAAATTCAAGGAAAATAAAAATATTAAACACAATTCTTCGCTCTTCTTAAATTTGATAACATAAGTGCGACTACCCTTTAGAGTTTGTTTAAATCATGGTCAAATTATTATTTTCTTTTATTAACAAATTTATTTACTAACATTTTTTAAGTTCAATTATCAAAGAGCAAATGATGAGTGCTTAAAATTTTGCCTTATAATAATGAAAAATAGTATTAAAGATAAAAATAAGTTTGGCACTTCCATAATACTTCCTATTCTATTGATATTTTGCACTTAGGTATAGATTGGGAACTTTTAATTTTGTATCTTTGATTCTTAAGGCTCGCTTAGCATCGACATGAGATATTTCAAGTCATTTTCTTGGTTTTTATTTATAAATATTCACAATTAATTAATTTTTTTAAACTGACATGACTAACTTAATCTAAATATTTTATTACTGGTTAAATGCTTTTTATTTATTGGCATATATTAAACCATCTTTGACAATTATTTATATCTCTACAAAGAGGCACCTCACTCATAATATATATCTTACTCTTTAATGGAAAAATCAGTCAAGCCTATTTTTACAGTCACTAAATGGAATGCTGTGGCAAGTTGGGTCAGTGATTCGAAATCTGATCTCTGCAGCATCTGTCGAGAGGTGCTTGAACAAAAGTGTCCGCACTGTATGCTCGTCAACGATCCAAATTCACAATGCCGCATGACCAAAGGGCAATGTGGTCACTCCTATCACAAGTGTTGCATTGATCGTTGGTTTAGTAGTCAAAAACAACAAAAATGTTTGCTGTGTGCTGCGACTTGGAACCCTGTCTGATGTGATTTAATTCATCTATTATTGGTCTGTAAGTATGAATCTGATGCACTAACTCTAATCTCGATAAATATTGCTTTGGGCAAATAATATTACTTCTCATCGATGAAGGTCATAAATTTTGTTGATTTAAACTTAAAATCGGCAATATATATTTCTTTATCTTTTTGCATATTAATTTTTACTTTTTAAATCAATAGGTATGCTCATCTAATCGTTCTAAAATATTACTATAAACTGCTATTTAATTATTAATTGACCCTCGCATGTCTTCTAGTCCGATCATATTTTAGAATCGCGGTCTGCCAATAGAAAAGGGAGCAGTTTTAACAAAAATACTTTAAACTATGATGACGTGGTTAATAATAAATGCAATTCTCAAAGTTGATTAATTTGGTTAATTATTTTAGTTTTTAAATATTATGTTGGAATTACAATCCAAGAAAAATACTTTAAATATCTATAGCTAAATCAAAATTTCATAAATGAAGAAATATCCCTCTTGCTTTTCTTCATGCTGTTTGCGATCTTAGGAAATCATAGAAAAACAAAAATGAGAAAATCATAAAAAACGAGGGATAAGAATTGTAGAAATCCAAGATTAATGAATAAACAATCACCCTGTTTTCGGAACAGGAATTTTAACATCTTTGCCTTGATTTTAAAATTGGAGCTTAACACTTTGAATTTTAAAATTAATATTTTCAATTTCTCTGTTCTTCTGCTTCAACGCCTTCTCTCTTTCTTTCAAAGATAAATTGTCCTTGCTGATATCTTATACGAGTTTTTCATATTTTTCACTACTTTCTTTATATTCTTGCTGCTTGTCTTTTGTTAATTCTCCGTTTTTCGATAACATATTCCTTTCTTAATCTAATTTTTGTTCAGACACTACGATGTTTTTCTCCCATTCTTCCTTCTTCCTTTCTGCTAACTCCACTTGACGTTGCTTGTCGCTTATACTTTCTTCTCTATGGCCAACTTAAGATTCACAGGAATTTATATCACGCTTCAATTATTTCATTTCTCCAAATGCCTTTAGAGCCATATATTTAGCCGAATTGATGCCTTCTTTAGCCGCCCTATAACTTCCTCTGTTTTTCCTTAGTTCTGCACTCAGCGCATCAATTCTAGCTTTGATATCTTTTTTCTCTTGTTTTTTGGCTTGCTTGAACTATGCCCTCAAAGCACTTAATTCTATTTAAAGATGGTTGATTTCCTCTTAATATTTCTTCATTTCAGCCTCAAGCTGCATTACTTTTTAAGTAAATTGTTGATAACTGAGTTTATTGTCACTCAATTATTCCTTCAGTTAGCTAATGGCTTTCTATATCTTCTATATTTTGGCCTTCAACTCTTCCATTTGTTTTTCAAGGGAGTCAACTAAATGTTATAAATCTTTAATCTCCATTTAGGCTAACTGAATGGCTCTCTCCAGAACCTGAATTCGCCTAATAATTTCTTCCTGTTAGACTCTTAAAAGGTTCAGTTATTCCTTGAGCTTTTCTAGTTGTTTCTATAGAGCTGCTTTTTCTGCTTGTTTTATCCCTAAGGCTTATTCCAGTTAATCAATCTGATCCTGAATTTATTCAAACTATTTCTTTCTCTATTGTCTTTAGCTTGCTAGCTGATTGAGTGAGATCATTGAAAATATTATATCTTTGACGATTAATTTATTGTATATCACGAGAGTTATAATATTCACGAGAGTTATCATATTTTAAGATATTATACCGTATTAATTTGAGCCTTTGAATACTATCATAAATAATATTAGAAATGGATGGTCCTACTATTAAGAAGCTCACTGTACTGATCTAAAAGTTAGAAAACGAACATTAAAATGTAAAGAAATTATGGAGATAATGGAGAAAAAGTGATTCTCCTGTCAAAAAAATATTAGTTGCCTTTTAGCCCAATCAAAACTATTCTTTTATCTACTAAAACTAAGCATAAAGGGAAATTGTATAAACTGTTTTTAGAAATGCTGGAACGAACTAATACCAAGATTCGCTCACTAAATTAAAAAATTATTTCAAGAGTAAAGGATGGTTCAAGTTGGTTGGAAAGGGAGATAATTCATAAAAGCAAAATATACCAAGCATTAAAAATTCATAAAAGGAGAAATCTAATGTGATCAACTAGCAACTAATGCCAAAACCAGCCGAACAAAAGTTAGCATAGGAACACTAACAAAATCTATAAAATGAATAGTAATGTTAACAAATCAATGGAAACCAAATACTTCTGACTGTTAAATTCAACACTAAGAAATTGGATCCCAATTATAGATACAAAATTTTTAATTTCAGAAAATAAATTTAAGCCTTCATCAAAACTTAAATTAAATAAAAGATATTTAAAGTCACTCATTCTATTAAGAGCCTAAAAATTCTCTAAGGAAAACAATAATTCAAGGACAATTACACTGGAACCTACGTCTTTGACCCGTTCTTTAATTGTGTGAAAATATTTATCTCCAAAACTTCTAGAGGGTCCTTTTAAAAATCCTTCAGAGTAGTTAATATTAATGATATCAAGTTCAATTTTGATGAGCCCTTCAACTAAAAAGATTGGATTGATGAATAAAGTTTCAATGTGAATGACAGCATCTGCAAACTGATTGATTATATCTGTTAGAAGGAAGATGCTCCACCTGAAACCGCTGGCTCTCTTAAACAGATCATTTAAAATCATGGAATGAAAATTATTAATGACCTTATGTATAACACAGAGGAATTCCTTAAAAACATTGGTCAAAGGAAGTGGGCCAATTAAATCCAGTCTGAAATTTAAAAAATACGTAGTCCTCAGCCAAAGAGATTTACTGGAAACGAAAACATCGATCCTGAGAAAATAGATTGCTACAAAATAGGAAATTATCACAAAATTCTTAGATACGTTTACTACAAATCAAACAATGAAACTGGAAATGGACTGAAGATACTAAACAAATAAATTCCTAAAATCAACCTCTAGCTCATGAAAAAAGCTATTAACATTGTAAGGAACTAGCTTATGATTTAAGGACTTTTTGATGACTTGGAAAATTATTTTATGGCCTTTTCAATCGTACCTAGAGGTAGCAAATACGAACCTCCTCATGGAGTTCTCTTCTATGGACCTCCAGGAACAGGAAAAACAAGGTTGACTGAAGACTTAGCCGAATTAATGGGATTCCACCTTGTTTCAAATGGACTTTCTTCAGCTTAATTTATGAAAGAACTTGTTGGACAGGCCAAGGGCACAGTTCATAGTTATCTTAGAAGAGCTACCATATCTCCCCACTTAGTCTGCTCTCTCGCAATTGATGAAATCGATTCGATTGTGGTCGACCGCAGGAACAAGGAATCCAAAAGCAGCGCATAAACTACTGCTATGTTTCTTTCAGGATTAGGCGGAAACCAGGGAGTATAAAATATACTTGTCTTAGGATCCACAAATCTACGTAACGAGATTGATGATGCAATCTTAAGGCGTTTTACCCCTGATTTTTACGTTGGACTTCCAAACAATTAAATTAGAAAAAAGATTATCCATTACTATCTCGATTATCTCGATTAAAACTCAAGTTAAGTTTAATTTATAAGCTTAATAACTCCAAATTACTCAGGAGCAGCTTTAAAAACATTATGTCAAATGTATATGCTTCGAATGAGAAATAGCGAAAGCGTTTTAAGATAATCCCACAATCAAATTAAATTTTCCAATGAGAAGTTAATTGAGATTGCCAAATCAGTTGGAATTTACTATAAAATAAAATTTGGGGATGAAACCTACCCTCATTTATACGAAAGGATAAGCAAAGAGCTAAGCATAAACTTTATCCAAAAAGCTTATAACAAATTGGTCATAATATAAAAGTAAAACAAAAATAGTAAATTTAAGTTGGTGTATGCTAAGGCATAGCCTAAATGGACTGGATAAAAAATAGAGTATTTTATTGATACTAAATAGATTGATTTAAACCTAAGCTAATCTTGTTATGGATCTTAGTTTAATTACTTTTGCAATTGGATTAGTAGATCAAACTAAGATATTAAAATATTTACTATTTAAAACTAAAGATAATCTTTAAGTTACTATAAAAATTATTCAAAACCCACCATCCTGATTATCAAAATCAAAAATCAAGCCTTTTTACATTAAAATATCTTCCTTCAACAACCAAAAGACAACTTGTTTGTTGTATTTTATGTTTAAGGAATAAAAGGTACATTCTGCTATGAATTAAATCTAACTGTTGTCAACAACAAAATATATAAAGGCAGAATCTTGGTTCCCCTACAAAAAAAAGGGGAGTCAGAAATGAATTTTTAATTGGACACAAAAAATGGTTACCCTATTTAGATTTAGAGGAGACCCTTTTTGCAAATAGGAAGTGTGGTACTATCAAAAGATGCCTTGCCTGAAATAGGCGAGTTTTTGATGTCGCAGGAAGTCAACTATATCCAAATGATCAATGGTCAATTACTAAGTGACAACAACGCCTTTACTTAGGACAAAATATTTAATGTGATCAATTATAAAATATAAGAGGCGAAACACTACAGCAAATCATCGATTATTGTGTAGTTGGACAGTCTCATTTCGGTCAATAGAAGTATCTCCTACTCTGAAAACAAATAAAACGTGAGCACCAGTATCAACTAGGTCACTCTTTACCGCAAGCTAATTTAATTATTCAAAAATTTTGCTGAAATTACACCTTCCTCAAAGAAATGGATCGTCTATATTATTGAGGACGAGGAGCTCCTAAAAATGGTGAAAAGAGATGCAAAATGGCCTGAATTACCTGAGTAATAATTAAAAAAATTTGATTTAAGGAAACAGTAAGAACTTGAAAAGAGAAAACAATAAAATAGGTCTTGCTTTAAATGCTCTCAAATTTACACATAAGAATAAAACACAAAACAGAAAAACTGTCTCCAACACTACGGGGTATTTGTAGACGAACAGTATTTTAATCTTCATAATAATCTGACATAAGAACAGGCGAGATTTGATGAATACAAAATCAACGTAGGAGTTCGAGAGGAGAAAGATAAAAAGAGATTTCTTTATTCTTGTTGTTGGCAACCGATAGGATCGTAGGCTTGCTAAAAATTTCAACATTGGGGCGGATACGAAGGCTAAACAGTACAGCATGCAATAACTCTAAGATAAAGCAAATATCCTTAATGGGAAAAAAGATGCCAGATATTAAAACAAGCAGTATTAAATATCGCTAACAATATGCTTAATGATGTGCAGTCAAATAATTATTATGAATATGGAAGTGGAGAGCAATACGAAGGTGGAGAACAATACATGGGGGTAAATATAAATCCTGTCAATCAAAATGCGAGAAGAGAAAATAAATCCAAAAATAAACGGTGATCAGTTATATACCATCATTTTAAAGATATCACAAATAAAAAATTACTATTATCCAACATATATTTTATAAAATTATGAAACTTACTACCAACTATTACTGATATTTTGCCTCATATGAAGAAGATGAAGATGATGTCGAAATACGAGAGCTCATTGATTTCATCCAAGAATTATCTAATGCAGTTTTGATGTTTTAGTATGAGCAGAATGAAGATATATATTTCATGATATAAATAAACTCAAATGTGATATGAATGTATTAATATCTTAAAATTAATATAATATTTTTGATTTAAGTAATCTCCGTCGAAGCGGATCTATAAAAAATAGTATATTCATCAATAACCATTTATGCCTCAAACTCCATATATCTGCAAATTATATAAAAATAGTGTCATGAAGCTTTTGGTAGGTTTTGTTGATCATTCTAAAATATATATATTTGGATATACATGACGAATTAATTAACATTATCATACATAATTAATGATAAGTTTTCTAAATTACTTGCATTCAATTCAATTTATGTATTTATGTTTATTTAGATCAAAAGACTCTCATTTTTTGCTAAATTTCAAATTAAGAAGTGCCTTCAGGGTTAGAGCTGGCATATTTGCTTAATCTTAATTTTTAATATCTTCCAAACTGGAATAGCAAATAGACCACCTTCCTAAACTATCAGTATATGTTAATGTGCCTTAAATCTCCTTCTCTTTGACTCTCGCGTAGTCTTTGTCTACCTGCAATATATTGGCTATAAGTTGCTGAGCTTTCTCTTTTTCTTCGTTGTAGTTTATATGGTTGTTATGCTTTTTCCATGCAAGTTCATCTTCTATCTGAGATATTTTCGCTGTATTTAAAATTGATTTCGGGCAAACGATAGTATGCCGAACAACAAAATTTTTATTTTATTTCACTTCAACAAATGTTGGATATTTTTTGTCGGCTTTTAGATGTTATTCATTCAAAATATTCTTTTATTGTTCTTCTATTTTTTCATCAATTTAAGAAGTTTAAGGAATTTAATTATTTTCTCTTGTGATTACTTATAAGAGCGATGCTGCCTTTTTCACTCTGCTTTTCATTTGGCTGATCTTAGTTTCAATAGTAAAATCCAAAGTATCGATGTAAAAAAATTTGTTTACACATCTGACAATGGCGACGTCAAATGATGGACTATTCTTTGACAAACTCAGTAAATCAATATCATCATCAACTGTTTTAACTGCATCATCAATCTAAATAAATATTTGCTTACAACTGCAGGTACTCCTATGAAATATTAACCCTCTTGTTTTGCAGCGGCTTGGAGTAAATGAGTAAAATTGTTCCATATCTTTCTTTTAACTAAAAAATGTAAAAATTTTATCACCAATTGAACTTTAATTAATACTGATTATGCTTTGTAAGGAGTTTGAAATGTTAGCCATATTTTGGCATAGCGCTTCATTAGCATTTCTAAACAGCAAAATTCTACGTATTTTCCAAAACTTGGCGGATCCCACATCACAAATTTTTAAAAATCATGGACGAAGGAGAGATTTTTTTTAACAAAGTTATAGAGCAGATAAGTGGAAAATTTTATTAAATCTGCAGGAGAAAAAGAGAAAACAACAAAAGTTTATTTTTAAACCTTCTCAAAATATAGAGAAAATAGCTCAATTCCCAATTTCTTTTATTGTAAGAACGATTATATTGGCTATCTAATTTATTTTTACAGTTATTTGAGCGAAATCCGAAGTGGTTTGTTTGTTTAATCACTATTTTCATTAGAATATCTATGCAAAATGTTTATCAATTTAAATTTTCTTTGATTATCGGCGATTGTTCCCTTCTATAAAAAAGTTAATATTTTCTCAAGAAATGCCTTTTAGCTCTTTCTAAGCATTTGAATCATCCCTTATTATAGTTTCTCAATAAAATTATCTTGATTGACTTACTTGAATGAAGATAATATACTTTAATCTCGAGGAAAGATAGTTTCACGAATATGCAGAAATCTTAGATAGCTCGGCCATCGGTCTTTTTTATTAGCCACTTTTTAATAGTACATCAGCTGCATTTTATTAATAGTATCTGCTGAAATAGATTAGGCGACTAACTTTTGGTAAATTTAGAACCATATGCAATGACTTAAGGAGACTTGCCCCCAGCGTGTATTTATAGACTTATTATAAGGTAACTCTAGATAATCAACCTTGCTGTGTCCTTCCAAATCAAGAGTGTACTAACTTTTAGTATCAACTTGTTTTTTTAATAATTATATTTCAATATCGGCTGAACTATTAAAGAAAATGCGACCAAGCTTTTGAAGCCTCGTTATTCTTATCACTTATTGCTGAGCCTAACTTAATTGATATTTTAATTCCGAAAATTCCTTTTCAGTAAATTTTCTTTCTAGGAGTTCAGTATTGTATTTTCTAAAAATGGAAGCAACTGCATTGAGTTGATCAAATGCTACCATTATCTTAATTCCTCGATTAAGATACAATCTTTTAATTTTTGCGAATTAATCCTTGGATGTTATTTGTTGCAGTTTTTCATAATCTTATTTAATCAGAAGGGTCTAAGTGCATTGCTATTTGATAATATTAACAAACTCCTATTCCTCAATGCTTTTATCCGAGCTGTAATAAAATATTTTGGGAATGGGCTGAATTAATTTTCTCTCCATCAATGAATTTAGTTCCTTCATTTCCATTTAAGTGAAGCGGGTTTTATAAAAATATTGGTTAACAATAGAAGAAAGAGTATGAAAAAGTATTATTGACACTGTTTTGCTAATACCATAGTTTCCATAGAGTAAAAACAGTTTTTCTCTTTTTGTTTTAACAATTATTTGGTTAAACATAAATTTAGTCACTAAAATGTTTGGGTAAAAAATAAATTGTTCCTGAGTAGCAAAAGGCTTGACAGCGTCTGAAACTCTTTTCTGCTAAAACACGTTGTAATTAAGAATAGTTCCTGTGGTAAACATTTTGAGAACATCCACTCTGATTTCATCATCGAGCTAGTCTTATGCGCACTCAACCGATTTAAGTGTTAAACCTTTGATTGTATCTGCAAGGGAGAGTTTGATTGTCTTCTTCCCATTAATATCTTCAAAGTAATCAGTTTCCTCCTTTGCTTCGCTTATTTCCTTTATGATGCGACAGGCCCATATTGCTCTTTGGGCTTCCTCAGAAAGCCGAGAAAATGCATGACATAGTCTTAAGTTGTTGAAACTTCTTAGCACCCGGCACACATGAGTTGTGAGCATAATTAATCAATAAATAATTGTTGAATTAATTACTCATTTATTAATATGCTACTGTGAATCAAATAATAAAATGTTATTAAAGAATAATATATGTTCTGATGATTATTGGAGTAAATAAGATCAATTTACAAAAATAAAAACATTAAAATGGAAATCAAAGAATATTCTATAAATGTTAAATATTAAATATCTGATAATATTTTTACTGAGATGCATCTTTCATTCAGCCCAACGAATTGCTAAAATTAATAATGATGAGTTTCTCAACATCTTTTTTTATAAATTTGTTTCCATGAATTGATTAGAATAGTTTTAATTTAACCAAGAGATCAATTGCTCTTTTATCGAAGAATCTATTAATGGCATTGATCTTTTTTATAAAATTATTCATCCCATCAAAAATTGTCTTATTCCTGATAATACTTTTCTTTATGGCTTCTTCCAACGTTCACACTCATGTGGATTCAGTCAATCCTCAGACTTCCAAAAAAAATATCGGGTTAGTGCCGATAAAACTCCCTTACAAAATGTGATTAATATTTTCAGCTACAGCTAGCCATAATTTGTCAGTGTCCAATTTTTTAAGTTGTGTGAGCACTCCTTCCAACACAGTGACTCCATTCTGATATATCTGCTCAAATTAGGACCAAATAGTTACAGGGCTCAGCATTTATCTTGTATACAGCGAATTAGAGAGCACAAGGTCAATGTAGGCAATAACTTGAAGATGGTCTCGCGGAGGAATTATATTGACTACATTAAAATAGCCCAATACCGTCTGCAGGCAAGTGATCACTGATGGGTAAATGATAGTAGTTTTTCTGAGTTAATAAGTAAGTACAAGGAAAAGAACCAAGGTCCTTTTGGCGATTTCTTTTTTAAAAAAAGGCAAATCTTTTCGATCCAAACTTTCTAAAGCAGTCCATCAAGGACAAACTGAGCAGTCATTTGACTTATTTTATCATAGCCCAGACAGTTCAATATTGCCTCGAGGTTATTATACAGCATTTTTTTATAAAAAAATCTGGTTCTTCGCCCTTTACAGCACTTAGATAATGTTCAACCCATGCTCGCTGTATTGCCAGCCTGACGTTTTGAGTATAATCGCTGAAAAAAAGCTTGACGAGCAATTCCGTGATCGTAAAGACTGTCTTTTCGAGAGAAGGAATCTTACCCAAAGAATCGAGCAGCCCTTTACCATACTAAAAAATTTTTGCTGATCTCCCATCAGCTATGATGATTTCTGTTTTCGGCTGAGACAGACAGCCACGCAGATGAATCGTAGTCTTGTTTTGAACAATGAGAGCCTTGAGCTATTTGAGGGCGTCAGTCAATAAGGATATACTTGCTTTCCAGTACTGATTTAAATTAGTTTAATGAGGCTATCATTGAAGCAGGCACTTAATCCCTCGTTGTTATCCTCCTTTCTAAACAATTTATCTGTATGTAGACACTTGTACTGAAACTCATGATGGAGTTAAGCTTTTATGATTAAACGAAATTAATATAAACTCGATGGTGATTTCATTCTCTCAATGTTACACGAAGATAATTAAAAGATATTGTTTTATATTTGCTTATCTCATGCTGATAAGCATCAGATCAACTCTCAAACTTGTATCAGTTAACAAATAATAATAAAAAGATAAAACTAAAAAGGCTCAATGAATCTATATTTAAGGCCTTTGATGTTCAAATATGTCTTACAACTCTTAAAATTTAATAATAAATAGTGAGACTGTATTACATCTTTATTTATCTCAGTTGCACGTTTGTATTTTATGAATATTTTATATAATAGACTTTAGAATTAGTAATAATCCTATAAAATAAATAAAAATAAGGAAGGACATATTATATTAATCTTATGAAAGCATAAATATATCTTCCAAGTCGATAAAGAGATTAAAATAATTTTAAACAATTTTAAGATTAATTAACTTCTTATAAAATAGGTTCGTCAAATGACAAAGAAGATTCTAAATAACTAAAAGCCCTTAGATTTTTATCCGATAATTTTTGATTTATTATAAATGTAAATATTTTGTAATAAATTTTATAGATTTTAAAAATATTAATCATTAAGTATACTATACCTATAGGTAAAGGATTGCCATCTATTTAATAAATAAATCAAAAATAAGTTTGGTCAATTCTTATAATTTAACATAAGTTAGGTATTTTTATATTTTGATCAAGCTCATTTTCTAAAATGCATCACATTAAGGACAGTTTCCAGATTGAGAGCTTCTTATTTTGCTATTTCATTTTCACTTTTAATATCTTCCAAACTTGCATAGCATATTGACCATTTTTAGGATTTATATGTTAGGGGTTATGTTGTTGTCCTTTTTGTCATTACTACCTTGTCGATGCCGATGTTTAACAGCGTAGCTATGTCTTTTTTGGCCCGATTATATTCTTCTTCGTAGTTAAAAGCTTGGCTGCTTTATTTCAAAGCGAGTTCATCTTTGATTTGAGAAACTTTTACTTTATTCAAAATCTATTTGGGCAAAACTATAATATGTCTAACCACAAAATTCTTCCTCAATTTTACTGATTAGAGTGTTGGATATTTTTATTCAGCCAGTAAATTTTATGTCATTGCTGTTTTAATGTTTTCCTAATCAATTTTATTATTATCATCAATTCTTTTTTGATTATCAATATTTTCATTTGTAATCTGTTAAAGTAGTTTTGCTGCTTTCTTCACTCGACCTCGTATCTGGCTCACTGTTTTTTCGATGGTAAAATCTAATGTGTCGATGTAAAAAATATTGTTCACACATTTAACGATGGCCATGTCAATGCATTAACTGGTCTATGAAAGAGTAATCAGATCAATTTTGCCATTAACTTTATCAGAAAGCTAAATAAATAATTTATTACTGTTGCTGGTAGTCCTATAACATAATGATCATTTTGCTTTAAAGCTGCATTAAGCAAAAGAGAAAAATTATTCCAAATTTTTCTATTTTTTACATTAAAATGCAAGAATTTTTTCACTTAAAATACTCTAATTGTAATGGGGGATCTTTAGTATGGAGTTTCAATGATCAAACTAATTTAAGCCATTAATTTCATAAACATCTTTAGAATAGAAAATTCTACAAAATTTCCGATAGCTCTCGAACTCCACAGTAAATATTATTAAAAGTGATGAAATGATGGCAGATTACTTCTTATAAAATTGTAAACAAGATGAGAAAAAATTCTTTTTATCTAGGCAGGGGTATACAAAAAAATTACAACTCGAACTTGTTATATTTTTGTAATAAAGAAGGGAAACAATTCAATTCCGCCTTTTTCCTGTTATAAATACTAAACCATTGATATTCCCAATAATTTTTCAAAATTTTCAAAAGGAATCTGGAGTGGCTTTTAATTTTAGTGAATATCCTCTGAAGCATACTTATAAATAAGATTTATTATTTTAAATTTTTGTTTTTTGTTTTCAACTGTCCCTTTATTTAAAAAATGAGTAAGAGTTTGAAGAAGAGTTCGATAACCAATTTAGAGCATTGAATTGATCCATTATTCAAGTTTACCAGAGAAATTCAATAAGTTTACTCCTTCAAATGGGGATTTTATTTAAAGGGTTTAATTTTATGGAAATAATGCCTACCGAGCATTGAGGAATCTCATATAAGTAGGCCATCGATATGTTTTATGATTTACTTTTTAAAAATATATCACCTTTATTTTATCGATTATCTCTGTTGGAATAGACAAGGAGGTTAACTTTCGGTAGATTTAGGACCAGACACAGTGACTCAAAGAGACCTGTCCCCAACGTTCAAAGAGAAATTTATCATATGGTAATTTCTTTTTCTCGATTTTTTATTGTCTATCCAAGTCAAGAGTATACGTACAGTTGGATTAGGGCGAGGGATCGGATTGCTTACCTAAGAGCTATTATTAAATGTCTTCTGAACTGTTCAACAAGAGAAAATCAGACAGATACTCAAGTTCGAGGAGCCGATGTTTTTACAGTTCAGCTTTCTCCAATTAGCAGGTCATCTTTTGGCGTCCGTCTCTCCCCTGCTGATTGTACTTCCGCAGTACTGATGCGACTCCGCTCAGATTATCAAATATACCGAATAAGTGTATTCCTTTGCTGTAGTAGAACCTGCGAATCTTATGGATTTCGTTTTGTTGCAACTGCTGGAAGAAGAGTGACTATTGACTGGTGAAATGGGGTTCGGCGCACTGTTATTTTATATGGCAAAAGAATTAAAAATTTTCAACACTAAAGTCCGAGCTATAATATAGAATCTTGGGAACTGAGAATAATAGTTACTTGTGGAACAGGGCGTCCCACTATGACCGTAGTTTTGGCTATGAGTGGCGTTTGTAGGCAATCTCATTGACCATGGATGAAAGGCAGTGGAAGAGGATTAAGGATACGGTTTTGCTGATGCCATAATTTCCATACAGTAGAAATTGATGTCTCGGTAACACTGTTCGATACATTATCTCATTGAAGATACATTTTGTCACAAGGACGTTGGGGTAGAACACAAATGGTGAATTCCTTTACTTAACGTTGCCCGAAATTCTAGCGCCCGCCAAGATTCTCCTTTGGTTGAAGACGTTGCTATTGAGGCTGATTCCTGTAGTGAACATTTTGAGGACATCCTTTCTGATTTCATCGTCAAGCTGGTCCTGGGGAAACGGAATTGATTGGAGAGTCAGTCCTTGGATCGTCTCTGCGAGGGAAGGCTTCAGTGTCTTCTTCCCATCCACTACATCAAAGTATTCGGGTTCCTCCTTTGCCTACTGAATCTCTTTGATGATACGGCAGGCCCAAATGGCTCTCTGCGCCTCTCGAGAGAGCTGAGCAAACCTGTGGCAGAGGTTGAGACTTAGATGACCTAGCACTTGGCTTTGTTTTGGCTTAAGCATATATAATAATTAAACCTCGTTTAATAGACCTAATAAGTCTTCAGATGGTTATTTGTTTAAATATCTTAGATTCCTAAGTATTATTTGTATTTTTTGATATCTTTTGCCATCAATGATCAATGATCCGCATCATGGCATTCCGTTCTAATTACAATTAATTGAATTATTATCGATGCAAAAATAGGCATCAAATAATGTTTTAGTGCAATTATCTGTTGTTTTTTCAATATTTATACGCGACATAGATTTCATGCGAAAAGTCTTCGAAATTATTTAGGAATCAATTGGTTAAACTATTTATGTTAATCAAAGGATGTGCCGATAGATTGCTGATGTTATTATGTATGAGGCTGATAGACATGATCACATGATCACATGATCTTCAATGTGCATTAATTATAACTAGATATATGGATCACATCAAATCTCGGATTTCCCTTTTTCTAATGCGCATTTTTTAGCTTTCATTCATCATTAGATTTATCATTTGCTCCATTTTTTGATCAAAATTATCTTTGTTCACATCAGATAAAGGCGACTCCAAATTTATCTCGGGAAAAATAATTTACTTGAAATGAGCAAATCGAAGATAGCTCGGCCAATGATGTCCCATCTTGGACACTCGTTCGTAGAACTTCCCCTTCATTTAATTGATCGCTGATGATGGAATGAACATGGATTCCAATTTTCGATTAACCTAAAACCATATGCAGTGACTTAGCGATATTTGTCCCCAAGGTTAAGCTATATATTAATCATAGGGCAACCAACTTTTAGGTATTTATCCTTGTCTATCCAAGTCAAGAGTATACGTGCAATTAGACTAGGGCGAGGGATCGGATTGCTTACCTAAGAGCTATTATTAAATGTCTGCTGAACTGTTTAACAAGAGAAAATCAGACAGGTACTCAAGTTCGAGGAGCCGATGTTTTTACAGTTCAGCTTTCTCCAATTAGCAGGTCATCTTTTGGCGTCCGTCTCTCCCCTGCTGATTGTACTTCCGCAGTACTGATGCGACTCCGCTCAGATTATCAAATATACCGAATAAGTGTATTCCTTTGCTGTAGTAGAACCTGCGAATCTTATGGATTTCGTTTTGTTGCAACTGCTGGAAGAAGAGTGACTATTGACTGGTGAAATGGGGTTCGGCGCACTGTTATTTTATATGGCAAAAGAATTAAAAATTTTCAACACTAAAGTCCGAGCTATAATATAGAATCTTGGGAACTGAGAATAATAGTTACTTGTGGAACAGGGCGTCCCACTATGACCGTAGTTTTGGCTATGAGTGGCGTTTGTAGGCAATCTCATTGACCATGGATGAAAGGCAGTGGAAGAGGATTAAGGATACGGTTTTGCTGATGCCATAATTTCCATACAGTAGAAATTGATGTCTCGGTAACACTGTTCGATACATTATCTCATTGAAGATACATTTTGTCACAAGGACGTTGGGGTAGAACACAAATGGTGAATTCCTTTACTTAACGTTGCCCGAAATTCTAGCGCCCGCCAAGATTCTCCTTTGGTTGAAGACGTTGCTATTGAGGCTGATTCCTGTAGTGAACATTTTGAGGACATCCTTTCTGATTTCATCGTCAAGCTGGTCCTGGGGAAACGGAATTGATTGGAGAGTCAGTCCTTGGATCGTCTCTGCGAGGGAAGGCTTCAGTGTCTTCTTCCCATCCACTACATCAAAGTATTCGGGTTCCTCCTTTGCCTACTGAATCTCTTTGATGATACGGCAGGCCCAAATGGCTCTCTGCGCCTCTCGAGAGAGCTGAGCAAACCTGTGGCAGAGGTTGAGACTTAGATGACTTATCATGATCGTTATTAATCTTCAAATTTTTAATCGACTTGACTGGCCGACTGATCAATTGTTTTATCTGATCAATATTATATGATTTAAATCAATATATCGTTATGCTCTCTTTCGTCGGTCTTCGAGTGCTCAAACCAATAACAAATCGTCAAAAGTACCGATAAGCCTTGCAATAGATCAAACATTATATCTCCCTAAAAAGCAACGTGCAACTTCAAGAGTCAGAGTATATCATCGACATCGCAAGCAGAGAATATATGATAAGCTTCGTTAAAAACCCTCTCTATCTACACACCAATTATTACAGCTTACCTATTTTGCATGAGTAAGATTCATAGTTTTTGGATATTTGCTATGAATGTCTCATGATCATTCGTGAAGCCTTTCCCTCAAGTGTACTTGAAACTCAATTAAGATTAGCTTGTAAATCATAAATGACTCCGAATCTAAGGAACTAGAGGTCTTTCAAGAGCGTAAATACTAATAATTCAACAGAAGGGTCAATAGTAATCTCAAGGCAATCGTATAACAAAAAACTGAGCTGAATGAATAAGATGTACAAAATAAACTACTCAGGTGGAGGACATCATGTATTTGTGTATCAATCACTACTCCAGAAAGAACAAGCTAGTGGCTTTAAAATTGCTCGTTAATCGAGTCAATTAGGAGAATACTAAAAATATTCCTGATTAATATTTGGACTGCATTGAAAAATTTCAGCAGGAAAGTGACTTGAAGAAGCTGATAGGCGACCTGCTTTCTAAGATAAAAGATTATCAGCAGACATACTCGAAAAACAATGAAAATATGATGAAATTAAGTAATTTAAGCGAACAAAAAGGATAAACCCTTAAATTGCAGCCATTGATATTCCAGCTCAGATAGTCTTATAATCTCGAAAGAGTATGCCTTCTCCTAATCAACGTTTTAAAAGGATAGGCTGATAAGTAATACTTATCAAAGCTATAATCCGCAATATTCATAGTTACTCAGAGATTTTTAATCAATTAGTATGAGGAAAGTGCAGTATACGCCTCCTAATTTGCAGATATCTTAAAGAATTATTGGATAAAACGGTGCAAAAAGTGGGAATAAAGCTCAAAACTAGCGGTGTAAAATAAGGTAAAAGAGCTCTCTGCTAACAATACTAGCAGCCGATTTCAGTCAAGTAAATCTCGATTTCGCACATCTCAAAAGATTATAATTACTTGATGATATGATAGATAACATTTGCAACTGATTTTAAAATTATATTAGGAAAAAGTATATTGAAATCATCCAAAAACCTTCTTATACTGATTAATTAAGTTCAAGATCTTTTGAGGTTACTAACACGACTAGTTTTTAGGTAAAGGCTCTGCCGTATGTGTAAAATTTGTTGGACTTGATGATCGATAATTGATAGTTTAATCAAAAAATAGAGACGAAGAATATCTGTTTTGTAGGTCAGTTTGAACTAAATCTTCTTATTTTAATCGAAATTATTTTCTTCCAATGTTTTATTATTCGCATTTGATGGTAAGCTGACCGTATTTATGCTTGGTGAAGTTTGCCTGAAGTTTAAAATCTTTTTATATGAGAGGGGAAAGGTGATCTTCCAAAAAGATGCTCTTATTCCTAAACTAAGTTTTGGCTAAATCATAGAAATAAAGCGTGGGGTTTTGCGAAATAACTGTATTTATCAAAGATTGAATAATGTTTTATGGGTTTTGATCTAAATTTTCACCTATTTCGGCCAAGTCATTGTTCTATAGAATTATGGCATTTCTTAATTTCCTAAAGGCCCATTTCCTATTTTTAAGTAGCTACACTTACTCAATAAGTGTGACATACTATTTAATCTCTTTTTTTATTTCACCTGTAATGTCATCATCTTGTAGTAACTGTTTAAAGACTCTCGCTTTTCTTTTAATTGTTAGCAAACTATCATTTTTTACAATAACTATCTATTTCACGTGATACCCTGAGATTCTCAGTTATAACGCCCTTATTTTATTCCATTGATCATCCACATCAGCATTCAGTTCATTTAACTGCTGATCTATATCTTCCTAATCAATTCTCGGAATCATTAAATCCGATTAATTTTCTTCGAATAACATAGTTTTATGAAAAAAGAAATCGTGGCTTAGTTTTCTGAATTTAGCTAATTTTAATTTATTATAGGCTCTCGATCTTGTAGGTATATTTATCATCTTCTTAGTTGGATCATGAGTACCTTCTTTCAGATCTATGAACATTGTTCGACATTTTTCAATACTCTTCTTCGTTTAACCCTTATCTTCGCTTATTTTTTACGATTCAATTGCTTCATCTAACTGCTCTTAAGAGAAACTAATTAACTAAGATTGTTTTTATGTTTAGTGGGCTAACGCCGATATTTTTTTATTAAGATTTATCTCTTCATCATTTATATTGTTACTGGCCTTTCTGCTGATACTAATACCTTTATTTTTGAGTTAAATTTCAAAATTATCTTCTATCTAATTTTGCTTTAATTTTTACTCAATCAATGCTAATAACGAATTAATAATCTCTTATTTTGTCTGCCTTTCATTTTAAATTTTACGGATCCCCTCCAATTACTCGTTGTATAGTTTGGTCTTCATTTTTCGTGTTCTTCTAGGTTAGAATCCAGATCTATTAAATTTATTCTTAGACGATTTCTATAGGTTACTTGATTAATTTAAAGGTTATGATTTTTCTCCTTCGGAACATTGCTTAGAATTTAATTTGAGTTAATTAAAGTCTTTTATATCAGTGCCCCTCAACTAATTCACTATCTTTAACAAAATTTATTGTTTCACATCATTCAATATATCCTCATTCATCGTATCTATTTTCTTCTTCAAATAGAGAAAGTTTTCCTGGAATAAATTCAACTTCATGCCTGACATATCCTTCAACTTAATACCATCGATCTATTAACCATTTTCTATTTCCTTAATTAAATCTTATATCATTAATCTTTTAGCATGAATTTTATTTACTTTTTTAGCAATACTCAACAGAGAAGATTGCCTTTCAAAAAATCTAGGGGCTACTTGCTCGGCTCTTCTAATCGAATTTTAATTATCCTAATTTTCTTATTATTTAGATTGGATTAATATACTCGGTGCCCTTGAAAAGGAGGTGGTAAGTTTTGTATTTCTTTTGAGCATCGTTCTTCGTTTCTTCAAATCATCGAATCTCTAAACATAAAAATCAGAGATATCCCGATCCTTCTCAACTTCCTCAATATATTCTTTAATTTCTTAGACACTGAGATCGAGATGTTCGTACAAATACTTAAAAATTTCGCCGACTGAAACTCTTGAGATATGCTGAGAATTTGATTTTGAATCTACTCTTTTCTATCCTAGCTGATCGTGCAATTTGAGAAATTCATCAAATTAGTTATTATTAATTTTTAATTTATGTGATCCTGACATGGCAATTTATTTCGATTATTTATCAAGACTGTTCTATTTGCTTTAGTTGCTTATTGGCAATTGGGAAAGCCGCAGTCCTTTACGTTAAGGGGGATCATATTTTTTGGGTGATGAGATCACTGAGTTTACATATCTCCGATGTTTTAGTATTTTGCTTCTTTTTATGGTTTGCTACTTCATCCTTTTATGATAGGGACATTAGCAATTCGCAGCCTTGCATATCTTGTTCCTGTCATAGAAGGGAGAGATAATTTTAAACTCTATTAAATTTGTAAGACTAGGAAGTTGATCTTTGGGTAATCGCCTTTGCTTGCTCGACCGAATGACATTTTTTTCGATTTGGCTGATAGATTGAGAATTTTGTTTGACGGTATAGAAGGTGTTATTGAGCAATGCCCGAATTTCTCTTTCCATTTCTATCTAATTTATAAGCAATATATTATAACTTTCTTTCGAATTACAATAAGATTCTTTCCGTAAAACC
>Ga0302268_1000332_pt1 | contig 30000 bp, 25 predicted proteins | sample III_Bog_E2_1_FD_194554 | JGI IMG/M metagenome (GOLD analysis project Ga0302268, IMG submission 194554) | Peat permafrost microbial communities from Stordalen Mire near Abisko, Sweden - III_Bog_E2_1 | ecosystem: Environmental > Terrestrial > Soil > Wetlands > Peat | place: Sweden: Abisko... | reverse complement strand
TAAAGTAGTAGAATAGATAGAGTCGATAATGAGCAGTCACATTAGGATTGACCAGCCATTAGATAATTTGCTTTTAATTTAACTTCGACCTAAAAAAATGCTTCAAGCAGATACCTAAAAAGTTGCCCATGGTCGACTCAACATGTTTTTCAAGTTTTTAGTGATTTTCCTTAGCAAAGGTACCATTGGGTTGAAACCACTTCATGAGGATGCTACTAATTTTGTCCATAGTTCGAAACAAATCAGCAGCAACTGACACGTTTTCTTTTAGCACCAGTGTGAAAGCGAAGATGGCTTGCTGGGAATGATTTTACAGAAACCACTAATAGTATTCGATGCGTAGCTGCATTACAAACTCCGACCACTTTTGCTGCGCAGGGATGCGAATCTAGAATAGATGGTTGAGTACTGTCTGGTCGACTGCCTGGCAGGCGGCAAAGGCCAGTTCTTAAATAAATTGAGAGGAGACTTGCATCATTGGAATTGACTTTGAGTCAAATAATAACAATCTAATAATCCAGTTATATGAAATTGATCACATCAAAGTTGATCCTTTCTAATTATATTTCTTTTATGAAGAGGGAACGCCAACTCAGTGACGAATCCGACAACGACGAGGGCAATAAGAAAATTGTTAAACTTGATTGCCAGATGCCCAAGAAAAAGGATTATCGCATGAGGGCTCACATCAATCCATTGAATACCACGCCATTTCCTTTCCCACCTCATCATACCTTTGTTGACTGGAAAGCTCACTTTCCCCTTAAATTTGGAGGCAGCCAAGAAGACAATCAAAAACCTTGCTGCAACACTGTTGAACATCCCTCATTTTACTAACAACCGAGAAACTACAGTCTTAACGGCAAAAATGTATCAGTTCTTGATATTGGATGTGGCTATGGAGGCCTACTTTTTGGTCTGGCTCCTCTTTTTCCTGATAAACTGCTGTTAGGGTTGGAAATCAGAGATAAACTGGCTAATTTTGTAGCTTAAAAAATCAGAGGGTATCGCATTAAATAACCCAATGCCTATGACCATATTGGAGTAGTGAGAACAAACACAATGAGGCACCTCTGTCAATATTTTGCGAAATAAAGTTTATAAAAGATATTTATTTGCTTTCCTGACCCCCACTTCAAAGCCAAAAACTATCGAAGGAGGATAATAAATACAGGTTTTCTATCAGAATACGCCTTCTTACTGAAGCCCAAGGGAAGATTGTACTGCATTACTGATGTTCTATAACTTCACGAATGGCATCTGTAGCATTTGAGACAACATTAAATGTTTCAGGAAGTCAAAGATGAAAATGATCCTTGTGTGAAAGTCATGGTCAATAAAACAGAGGAGGGTCAAAAAGTGTAAAGAAATAAGGGAGATAAATACTGGGCTATTTTTGAGAGAAAATAATTTGAATGATATGTGATTATTGCTCATTATTTATACCTAAATCAATCAGCATCGCCCATATCCTCATCGTCATCGTCGATAACTTCTTACACCTGTTCATCTTTAATCATTTCCTTGATGTGCTTATCAGTATCGCCAACCACGTAGGGCTTTATTATGATTCAAGTACCTGCTTGTCCAGAACAAAGTCTCCTTTAAATGATAGGGCTGTTTTCTAAATTGCTTAGAGAGTAGTGTTTAATGCATCCTTACCAGCTTATACTGTGGCTGAGGACACTTCACAAGTGTATTTTGGTGCACCAATAATAAAGATTTTGACTTAATAGCCTTTTCCCTTTGCTGCTTCAATGCCTGCTTGCAATGCTCTTTTAATAGCACTGATTCCCTAAAAAGACCTGCAAGAAACACTGAAGTTACTCATAGTCTTGATAACTGGCCTTTTGAACCTTCGTTTGAGTTCATCCAGCAAACTATTTTTAATTTTTTAGTCAGTAATATTGAGTTCCTTGAGCTTTTCCTAGCTTCTGAGTTAAATAGCAGTTACGCCATTGCTTGTTTTAGTAAATTGAGGGGATGATCATGCTTGAATTGCTTATAAATGGGCCAGATATAATTCTGATAGAGCTGTAAGATAGGCACCTTGCAAGCTTATGCAATGTGGATCAATATGGAGTGCAGCTGTGTCGAGTTAGCATATTTTTCCTCCCCCTATTTCTAATCCTCAATATTAACTCGTTTTTTTGATAGATCGATATAACCTTAATATAAATGTGCATACCTTTTTCCTTATCAACTCGGACCACAGTTAGGATTTCTTTCTTGCCGACTTTCATGGCTCGATGGATGGCCTTTCTCATTGTAGTGGTGTACTAATTGATGGGCATCATTCCAATTTTGTTATTGTACTCCAAGAGGGCGACATAGCAACCATTCTCTTCTGACTTTTCAGATTGCCCCTACATGACTTGAGAAAGTACCTGGACCAGTTATCCCTCAACTGGAAACTAATTTTCGTAAAATCTCATGCGATACTGTTAGGCAATGAGAGCGTTCTTATGTTTTTCGTCTTCCATAATGGTGATAGTTGATGATACGAGATTAAATAATTATTAAAATAATCACCCTTAATTACAAACTTCCCCTCTTTTACACAAACTCCTTAATGTCTTAATTATTTGAGATGCACTAAAAAACTATTTCCCTATAATTCATTATCTATTTTATAAACATGGGCAACAACTAAACAAAAGACGAGGGCGCATCTCCCATCGATCGAGTCTAAAAAATGGCAGAATTGACAGATACGCTCAGCGGGGAAGAGTCTGTTTGGGAGTAGAGCTTTGAATACCACAACTGCTGTGGAATTCAATATCATAAGATCATCCGGAGTATTCCTTTTTTCATACAGAAAAGATCATTTGGGAAAACAGTTTTCTCAGAAACTGCCAGGAAATTAAAAACGAGTTTGAATGGGCCAAGGACATGATCGAGCTGGTCAACAACTGCGAACTTTCCAAAACCAAATACTTCAGATAGATGGAAAGCATCAAAGCCACCATCGCAGTAGAGGAACCAAACAAAACCTAAGTTTTAAACTCTCCAGCGGAAGTCTAAAATTTTAAGAAAAACCTAAAAAAATCAGTACTGCTGTCGTTCAGCCACACTCCTAAATTTTTGCAATAGCCAACTCCCAGCAAAATAACAAGTGCAATTAATTTAAGTGCCCACAATAGTAAAATATAGTTCGAACGATTTTCAAAAAATTCGATCCTTTCCAAAAACCCTGTGAACGGAACCGCAGGGATAAAAATTGAAAAAACGGCAAGTGTATCTTCTTGCAGGAGCATGCTGAAGAAATCTATACTGTCATTTGTGGATGATACCATCTCATCTGTTTTGGGGAACGAGAGATAAATTTCAAAACAAACTGCTAAGGAGCTGGAGATCTTTCTTACATTTACTATGATTTTGGAGAGGCATCTGTCGGATATCAACTGCATGCTCGGAAGGATCAAGAGGCTATTTACTGTGTTCATAGAAAAGAACTACAGAGATCCAGTGTCAACGGGCTGCCACATCGACGAACTTGTGGACAACATCAAGCAGTTTATCATGATTTTGAAGGAGTCAGTCTACGACTATTATCACCTCAGTTCTTTTGCATAGGGATAGGAGAACGTTAACCTGTTTATTTCCAATTAATAAAATGTGGTAAGTGCAGTGACTGCTCTGCTTTTCAGGGACTCAACTTTTAATGGCATCATTTTCAATTCCGTCGCTTGGTATAATAAGAATAGGGAGGAAAGGTTTGAGAAAATATTGAATTACTTAAAAAACAGCACCCCAGAAAAGTTTATGATAAAAGACAAATTCTGTCTCAATCATCGAACCATCAGGAGCTACCTCAGCGACCTGAGTGCTGAAAGTGGTGAACAAAAAATTGATAATATTGAGATCAACGATGTTATGGTATAAAATATGCAGCCATATAGGAGCTGCATGAACCACCTCTCAGACCTGGCTAAATCGAAGTCTCCCATCAATAAGATGAAAGCTATTATGGCTTGCTCAGAGGGAATTACTCATTAAATCGAAAGATTTTACGATTTGAACGGTCTGCGCAAGGAAAGATGGATGCTTGATGCTGACCAAGTTCTATCTATCTTCTGCTACATTCTAGTAGGAGCAAGAGTAGAGCATTTGCACACACATTTATTCATATTGGACAACTTTGCAACAAATCATCAAATGATTTCGATGGCGGGATACTACCTCTCTGTCATGAACTGCGCTGTGTAACAGATTGAAAATGAGTTTGGCCGGTAAATTGATAAATAATAACTTTGAATGATGTGCAAATGATATTTTTCTCAATATTGTGGTTGGCGTGTTACTGAATTGAGCAATACTGCCAATGATGTTGGAATATAATCTGGTATATTGAGAAACTATTATAATTTTTGGGTATAATAATTCGAGGATGATCAACAAAGGTCCATTTCTTGATTAGAAATGCGACAATTGTGGCAGCTACCTCCTTGATCGCATCGGGTCCGAGTATTTTTGCAAATCCTGTGAAACCATGAACCGCAATTACCAGGAGGAACTAAGGGTAGTTCCGGCCAAATACTAATCCAATTCTAAGAATAAACGATAACTGTAAAAATAGCGAAAACTTAATACCCTTATCCGAGAGTTTACTGATAAATACAGGGATATATCCAGTCCGGACGAGATGAAAGTTTACAGAGACCGACTCACAGCAATAAAAGATCTGACTCCTAAAAAGAAGGGGTCTCGTTAGGCTGCAGGTGTTGTGATATACTTTGGTATGTTGGAGTAAATCAAGCTGAATACTAAGGAATTTTGTAAAAATAACAACCTTTCTATCAAAATATTTAACCAGAAATACAAAATTTACCATAAGCTGTTTAGCAATGCCAATGACACCAACAAAACAACCAAAAATCAACTAAAGTTTGAGACTAATAACATTAAAGTATAGGAGAAAATCGAAGAGTCACATACGACTGAGAAGTCTGATGACGAGAAAGATATAGAGAACAGCTAAATTTTAAGCGAGTAGATGGTGGGAAACGGACTTGAGAATGTAAGGCATGCAATATAAGTGGTGTTCGACGATATCTTCAACAAATATTATTTCAAGGAAAAGAAGCAGCTAATAATCGATAGGCTCATCGTAAAACTGTAAGCCGTAAATAAGAAAGTGCTAGTACTGTCCAAATATTATGAGAATCCCCCAGTGAAACTGTATTATATTATTTTCACTATCATCAAATCATTGGGGCATAAGATCAACTACTTTCAATACAGCGACATCATTAAGAAAAAAACGGGATATCTTCTCAAGAGGAAGGCGGCAACCGAAATCAAAAAGATCTATGACAATTTCAATTCAGAGCAAATCCAACTCGCTGTCAAACCACAGAGGGAAATGGACATTAAAATCTAAGAAAACAATTCGACTTCGCGCAAGGAGTCATAACAGTATCCCCATTTCTTATTGCCCTATCAGTATTTTAACTGATATAACAGCTACTCATCTTTATCTGATTTTATGTAAACATTTATTGGCTCATTCAAATATTGCACCCATTTATATCAAATCCATTACAAGCCTCGATTATTTATTCATCCACCCTTTTGTTTTAATGGATTTGCCGTTACTTTGGAGAAATGGTTTTCTTGAAAAGATTATTCTTTATCATCAACTATAATAACTAATTTGGTATAGCATGGATATTGACGATGAACTATAAATGCTGCAACGAGAACTGATGGCAGTACAGGAGGAAAAGACAAACCCGCTTTCCTAGAGGACAGTCGCGTAGATCATGGTCAAACTGTATCACGAGGGATTTGCATTTTATCCGACAACTGATGGAAACGAATATGTCCTTCCTGACCAGCTGGACAAGGAAATAGCAAATTTAGTCAAAGAACGCGGTAAAATAAATCTGAGTATGACCTCCTATATCTAGGTATGATCCCTCAGATCCTAAATATCGGTCCGGACACCATAGAGTCACGAGTTAATATCGTAATGCAGAAGAATCAAATTACCAGACATGCAAATAATTTGATTTCTCATCGATATTTCGATAATTTGATTGCTAATTTGCGGCAAAGATTAGAATTAGAGGGCAAAATATAACTGTAGCAGGTGGCCATCGAACATGAACTCAACATCAAGTTCATTGACAAACTAGTCAACGAAAACATCCACAAACTGCAAGCCGAACTGGTAGGAAACCAGCTTATCACAACAGAGTACACTCTCCTAAAAAAGGCCAAGATATTAGGATTTCTGAGTGCTATCAGCAATCCCATCAATATCGACACCTTCTTAAAAGTAACCGGAATTGAGAATCGCAATATCGAAGATATATTAAACTAATTGATTTTGGAAGGTAAACTAAAAGGAAAATATCAAAATTCATACTTCGTGCCTGATAAATTTTCAGTAAATCAGAAGAGGATAATCACTCAATTCTATTAAAATAATGGCTATATAGATGCTGAGAGCTTGCAGAGGAAGTTTTTAGTGAGTAAGCCGGAGGAATGGATCCAAAAAAATATCAATTCAGATTACGTCAAAATTGAAAAGATGTATTTTAAGGCTGAAAAACTAGAGTCTTACTCCATACAAATAAACTCCCTTTTGAAAAGTGAAGGCTTTATGGAGTTAAGCCATGTTCTTCCTATCGAATTTGAAGATAAGACTTTGCATAACTTTATGGAGTAATACTGCAAATTAAAGGAATATTTTATTTGTGAAGGATATCTCTATTCCAATGAATGGCTATAAAAGCTGGCCAACGAATTCAAGGAAAAAATTATTTATAATATTTTTTTCAAAAAAAATGATGCTAAAGGCAAAGACAACAAAAAGAAGAGTAGCAAAAAGATAGAAAGGCAGTAAATACTCACTGAGGAGGACTTGAAATAAACTTTATTTAATTGCGGATTTGCAGATTACTCAGTTGCGTAAACCTTAGCGCCAGAACTCCTGCCTCTGATGCTCGAGAAATTGGAACATATCAAAAAGCAAGTAGAAAAATAATTGACTCAAAGTAAAGGATTTATCAATAGCAACTTCCTCAAATATAGGTCTTGTAAGACCATCCTGAGGACTGAGGAAAGTTTGAACAGGACCATTAATATCATTCAAAAGCAACAAAAGAAAGGAGATAAATGGAGTGATAACTAGTTTGGCCCAATCTAGACTGATAAAACCGGTCAATATTCTCTGATTTATTATGACAATGCACTACCTAAAGGCTGGCCCTCTCTCTAAACTCTCAAGTGGGTGTAAACCAACCCAAAAAACATCATTGTTCCTGAGCTAAACTAAAAGTTACCGCCGATATTAAAAACTTCACTTTCTCAACTGCTCTAAATTGTATAGCATCATAATCAAAGAAATATTTTCAAACTTAATCATCCTTAGTTTCAACCGATAAAGGAAGGTATAGTTTTAAATATTATAGAGGATTAAGGACCATATATTTACCAGTTTTTCATCGCTGAAAAGGAGAAAAGATACGTGATAGTCGATGGAAAATTACCTTTCGTGGAGTAAAAATCGTTTGCAACATACGGAAGGTATTCTTTTGCGGAAAAGGCATATGCCAAATTGAGATATTGCTACAAAGGTATCCAAGGTGTGGGTATTCAACAGTTACTATTATAAATTACAGGAAATTCATCGTAAAAGTATATAATTGAGAGCTAAAAGGATAAGGATATGATGCTGGGGCAGTTGCAAGAACATTTAACTCAAAACGACTTTGTTATTATTTTAGCAGAGGGAGCAGGAGACAAGAAACTGATATTTTAGGATAGATAAACACCGTTTTGTAGTCTTACTCCCTACTGCATATACCTTCGAGATAATCAACTCCAAATCTATCCCAAAGTGACCGAATAATAAACTCCTCTCAAGCTAATAGTTGAGCTGTTTAGAAACATAATTATAATTCCGGCAGTCAAATGATTTGCATAGTGTTAAAATCTGATATTAACAGTTGAACAGCTTTTAAATAGTGCTTTCCCCATCATTCACATTTAGTGGATTGCATGTTTAAAAAGCCTTTAAAAAATAAGGTTATTTATCAGCCAATCAGATTAATTATATAGGCTTGTCAGATTAAATCTCTTGAAATGAAGCAATTTAAAATGGGAATATAAAATAAATAAAATGGGAAAAACCACTGAAGCCAAAAGACCCGCTTCCGACAAGAAGGCCAGAAGAAGAAGAGTCTAGACCTTCTCTATCTACATCTACAAGGTTCTCAAGCAGGTGCACCCCGACATCGGCATCTCCAAGAAGGCCATGAACATCATGAACTCTTTCATTCATGATACCTTCGACAGAATCGCCACTGAGGGATCAAAGCTCGTCAGATTCAACAAGAGAAGAACTCTCTCTTCCCGGGAAGTTCAATCTGCAGTCAAACTCATCCTCCCCGGAGAGTTGGCTAGACACGCTGTGTCAGAGGGCACCAAGGCCGTCACCAAATACATCCAAGTCTGATTGTTTGAGCCTTCAGTCTTTAATACTTTCACTTTTCCACCCCTTACCATAAGATTTTATTTTTCTTCGACCATACCCTTATAAGATTTTTAAGTTAAGTTAAAATTCAGGATAAGTTAAAAACAATTGATAAGGCGAAAGGATATTTACACCTTTTTGAAAGCATTGTTGAGAGGAATTTATAATATTAATATAATATGGGATTAGGTGACAAAATCAGATAGATCGAGGAGGAGATGGCCAGAACACAAAAAAATAAGGCCACCTAATATCATATGGGACAGCTTAAAGCTAAACTCGCAAAGTATCGTACGCAACTCCTAGAGCCCACAACAAAAGGTGGCAAAGGATAAGGCTTTGAAGTCAGTCGTTTCGGTAATGCAAGAGTTTGCATGATCGGCTTCCCTTCAGTCGGAAAATCAACGTTGTTGACCTGTGTTACTGATACTGCTTCGCTTTGTGCGGCTTACGAATTTACTACTTTGACATGCATTCCTGGTGTTATCCACTATAATGATGCTAAGATTCAGTTGCTCGATTTGCCTGGAATTATCGAAGGAGCAGCTGACGGAAAGGGTAGGGGTAAGCAGGTGATTGCAGTGGCTAAAAATTCAGATATGATATTGATGGTGTTGGAGGCTGCGAAGGCAGAAGAACATAAAGTTAAGATTAGTAGATAATTAGAGAAGGTTGGAATTAGACTAAACAAGAATCCTCCCCAAATCACCATTACTCCAACCAAGCTGGGAGGCGTTAAATTGAACAGTACTAAAGCCCTAACTCACCTCAACTAAAAGATTGTTAAAAACATTCTCTCATAATACAAGATCCACAACGCGGATATCTTAATTCACGATGACAGCTCAGTAGATGACTTCATTGATGTGGTGGAGGGTAAATGTATGCTTACTCAGGAAACAGAAAATATATTAAGACTCTCTACTGCTATAACAAAATTGATACGATTTCAATGGAGGAGGTCAATATGATGGCAGAACAGCCCAACTCTGTCGTTATAAGCTGCAATCTTAAGCTTAACTTTGATGGACTGCTTTAAAAAATATGGGAGCACCTTGATTTGGTGAGAGTCTATACCAAAAAGGCTCATGACCAGCCAGATTTCGGAGATCCAGTTGTGTTGACAAATGATAGAAACGGATGCAGTGTAAGGTCAGTTTGCGAACAAATCCACAGGGACTTACCCAAGTAATTCAAGTACGCTAAAGTTTGGTATTTTATTTATTATTTAGGGGTCAAAGCTGTAAATTTATTCCGCAAAAAGTGGGCTTGAACCATGTTTTGCTGGACTAAGATGTGATCCAGATCTACAAAAACAAAACAAAGACGCAGATGAAAAAGGAGAAGGATAATCAAGAGCAACCACCCGCTCCTAAAAAATTGTAGAAGAATAAAAAGAAGAAATGATATCATGTGACATAGTATCTATTCAATACGACATTAATTAAGAAAAATTAAAACCATTAAGGAACTCAAAGATGTCCTTAGCATAAAATTTTTAATAAATTACTCGATGAGTTATCATTTGATCGAGTGGTATTTTAGAGTGTTATTTTAGGAAATAAGATTAGCCTTAATTAGTTATCTATGACTTAAATTGTTGCAACTGTTCGTCAGCTGCTTAAAGACGGAAAAGATACCAAGGACTACCTCACTAAAGTTTGTCAACATCAATGCCAAATACATAAACAAAAGTTGTAGCAGTGCGAATCCTCTTTTTACTTGAAGAGCTGCTTGCCGTAATATTCATGTGATTAGCAAACAAAAGCATGGATGACTTGTGTTGACTCATGTATGAGTGTATATAATCGAGCAGGACACACCAAAACTTTACGCTAACGCACTCTCGGCTGAGATTGGCTTAAAGCCATGATAGTGTATTTATAATATGAGTCTTAAATACTAAGGACATTGTTGATGTAATATCATAGTATTAAAAATATCAAGATTATCTCGTTCACCAAACGAAATGTGACAGTTTTAAACTCTAATCCATGATTTGTAGAATAAAGTACTTATCATACTCGCGAGTAATGTCAATCTTTTTGTCTTTCAGAGTTTATATCAATTTTTTATAGATGGTCTTCCGATGGTCACTTCCAATCATAAATACCAACACCTGCAGCCATTCATCAAATTGCACAAGCTAATTTCTATTCATATGAAGTAAAATGAGTTATAGTCGCTTTATTGGCAGTTTGGGACAAAAGAGGATTGCATCTAAAACTACGGATTTTGCGCTTATCTTTTTGGAAGTTTATAGAAAGAGCTGACGAGCTTGATTTTAACTGATAGAAAGCATCTAGGCGATCTCTCGACCTTAGATAAACTCAGACTTGCAGTTCTTATAATTTTAAATGATCTTTTAAATGTTGAGCATGGCTATCCTTGAGAACTATGCCTTTTTGCTTTTGATCTCTGCAAACGTTCTTAATTTTAGCACGAGTTCCTCCTCCTTGATATCCTCTTATAAATATTCTTAGTTTATTTCGTTTTTCATGGCTTTTTATAACTAAAACTTATCGTAATTAATTTGAAATGCTTACTAGTGTTGGCTGAGTTCATGCGGGTCAAAAATTGATAGATTTGCTAGTTTAAGATTTTACAACACTGCGGCTTTAGATTTGGTGTTTTGATCGGGCGCCTTGATTCCGGCAAAAGGGACGATTTTTCCCTTTCCAATTTTTTTAAAATCGTCGATAACTACCTTTTCACCGTCGGTGCTGACAATTTTAATCATTTCTTTGACTTCTTCAAGAGTGTACTCTTCTCCCATACAGTCTAAAAAGAATGAGAGATCATCGATAGTGAGGGCTCCATCTTTATTGATATCAATAATCTTGAAGGCTTCTCTAATTTATTCCTATGAATATAGCTATCGGTTATTATCATACCCAGTCGCTTATCCCACATATGGAACTTTACTTGTGAGCTGTTTGGATTCAAAATCACCAGGCAATTAACTTTTGTTGGGCTCAGGAAGATAGTTTTAATTGAGTTGACCATTCGGACCTTTGATTTTAATGGTGTACTCGATATCTTTGCGTATATTTTCTTCGTTGAGTGACAAGCTGTCACTCTATATTCCAAAGTTGCTGCCCGATATTCCAGAAATGGATTGAATATTTTCCAGTAGTTGCCTTGGCAAGGACATTACAATAGACGACCTTATTTATATAAATAGGCTCTGCAAGTTACAACTCAAACTAAAATAGAATAACAAACTATATTTATCTATTGATTGCCTCCAACAACAAAATCGAACACAATATTGGTATTGGTGCAAACTATTGAAAGTGGTTCATACAAACAATCGATTTAAATATTGATATTAATGGGGGGCATTGGATGATTACCTATCATGTGTACTTGTGATGCTCAAGATTCTTGATCACTTCGCTAAAATGTTATGCTTTCTACTACGTTAAATCAATCTTACCTTTAAATTTTTTAACACTTTATAAGCCATTGACTTATATTTTTCGCCGATGGAGCTGTCCGCTTTTTCAAAAAAAGATTCGATTTTAACTGCCATCTCCTTGCCTTTAGTTTCGATTTAAGGGTGACTTTTTAAGAACTTTTAGAGCTTAGCCAAAGTCTTTTTTCGTATCTACTGTTCTTTGGATTTGCTTTCACTCGAATCTTACTTCCTTTATGCCTTTTATTTCTTATCATTGATATCTCGACTAATCCTCTCTCGATGAATAATAAGCTTTTTTTTAAACAGCTTGTCATACTTTTTTTTGTGTTTGATGTCCTCAGGAAAATACTTATAGAGCAGGGCTGATTTCATCAGTTCGAGGAGATCTGAAATCTTTTGGGTGATTATACCATCTTGCAGGATATTGGACACGTCAAGGTCGAGGATCTATTTCACATTGCTGACTGTTATATCAATTGAACTGAGGTAATCGATCAATTCTTCGCGATTGTCAGAAATGTCTTTAATCGTTTGGATGATTTAATTATCTGCCTACGATAAAGGATTAGCCACAGCATCGATTTGATGTGCGTTATTGACTTGCTTTCGAATTATTTTTCGCTTTACTTAGTTTACTTGAATTCTCGGATTATATTTTGGAGGGGTAGACTCTTCCACCATTTTTTATATCACTCTATTATCAACCGCTAATTTTTTTGGTCGACCTCTTTTCCTGGGAGCCCCACTTATTCTTAAATCAGCAGATCGACGTATCGGAGGAACGAATCTGCTCTTTCTCGTATACACATTGTCCTCTTCTGACTTTTATTATTCGATTGACAATTATTACGAGGACTAAGAAACTTCTTCTTCAGGCTCAGGCTCGGGCTCGGGTTCGACCTCTATCTTTTTAGGAGATAACTATTTTGGCTATTCAATAATTTAACTTTTTATTTAAATGTCTTCTGACTCGTCTTCTTAAAATATTTCCTATTTTTTCGATCGGAGACCTCTCCTTAAACGCTTAAGAGGCTATTTCTTCTCTTTCTTCTCTGAAGGGCTTCCAATTTTTTAAGTTTTCTTGGCTGAATTATCCTTCTTCAAAGTCGACTCAATTTCTATCTCCTTAATTTTGCTTGAAGACTTCTCCAATTCCAAATAAATATCATGCTTTTAGCGATTATGCGCGTAAGTCTTAGATTTATCTGCATACAGGGCGAAATACTCAACTGTGGAGGTTATTCTATTTTTTCGGACTCATCACGCTCACTCATTCTTGACTCATTTTTACTTAAGGCAATGCCTTTTGGCTTTTTAACTTTCATGGCATTGCGCAACTCCTCAAAGATTTAAATATTCTGGTCGTTTTGCTATAGCTTCTTCTCAGCTTGCTGGATGGACAGCATAAGCTTTCGATGAGAGCGGGCCTTCTGGTAAAATTCGGTGTAACAATCAATAAACTTCCTGAGTTTAGAAGCGCCCAGCTTGGAACTGACTTTTTATTAACATATTACAATACTGTGTGTTGTCGCCAAAGAAAAAGACGGTATACTGTGCCTCTTCTTCTCCCCTGGACATCGGGTGCACCTTATCGACCTGAATAAAATCAAATAAACGAAAGCCGGCCACCAAGGGTAGCCTCGGATTTTAGCCCATAAAACCTCTTCCTCCTAATAGACTGCCTCCTCGTCCTCTTCTCTGCTGGTCATGGCGTATTAATTAAGATATATCGCAGCAATCAATTTAAATTGAATTATAAACTCCCTCCCATTTATTGGTCAGAATATATGTAACTGCTGCTGAATAGTTGGATTTACTGCGCAGTCTAAGTCAAGAATAGCAAATCCAAGTGATAAAATTCTCCCTGATCTTTAATATATTGAGGACCGAACAATAAAAAAATAAAACTCTTTAAAAGAGCACAAGTTTAATTTGATTTCCAATATATATCAAGGATATCAAGTGATTTTAATTTAACGCACCTATATCCTTTTATACTTGTATCTTCTGAAAAAGTAGAGTCAATCATATAAAAATATTTATTTATCAATGAAAACATAAGGAACTTATCAGAACCCCATCTCGCTCGAAGATGAAGAAGAATAGGAGAAGAATATCACTGAGGATATGCTTTAAAAAGCTAGAAATCAGGCCATTTTGGATTAAGCCATGATCACTGGCTCTCGCTTTGATATTTGCATCGCTGTTGTCAAAACCACCATCACGGGCTCCATTCAGGTCAAAACAAGGAGAGTCAATAAATAAATCATTAACTATTTCTATAAAACTGTCAAAATCAAAATTCATAGTGACCACTTCAATAAAAGGATTGAACCTGATTACTCAGATTCATCAACCTCTCCTAATCCCTGTGTGTTTATACTCTATGGAGTGGATTTCTTATCAAATCAGATGATCATAGACCGTTTCAGAGGATTGGGCACAAGACTTAAGTAAATAAATTGGATTGACGATTCCACTTGTAAACTGATATACCCCTCAGCAGAATAGGCTTAAAAAGTGTTAAAGAGTCAGATAAAAGACCAGCTTCCTCTCAAGATAGAAGAGGAAAATGACAATGAGATATCCAGATGTAAATTATAAATGATACAGAATGGTTCGTTTTAAAGCCGTATTGCATTTATTCCTTTTAGAGGCCGCTTCTGATGAGATATGCCACTAATAAGGAAGCAAACTTAGAAAAAAATAAACTTAATAGGTTTTAGTAGTTTGAGAGGGCTGAAGAAGGACTTTACCATCATTTATTGACGACATTTCATGCTTCAGAACAATACCAAAGAATTATGGAAAAAATTTAAAACTAAAGAATATTTCAACGTTCGCGAAGAAGGAGCATTGAGCCAAGGTGCAGAAGTCGAAATGATCGAAACCGATGCTATAATAATAGCCAAGCTGATCTTTAAGCAAATTAGCACAAGAGATACGGCAATGACGAAGGCAAATTTGGAAATAGAAATTATAAAAGATATGAGGATGGGCGACCGAGATCAACATTTGTGAAATAAATTAGAAAAACCAAATATGAGCATAGGCCAGTGGATATGAACTAGCTATCGTTTTAGCAAATAAACTACGTGGCAGGAGATAATAATAGAAATAGAAAGTCATCAGCTGATAATAATAAAAATTCAGTTGAGTTTTCTCGTGTCTATTATGATTATTAAGAGCAACCATCCATGAACCTTTCCTTTGATATTCTTAAAGATTTAAATGGCGGTCTTTAAAGAGGCAGTTTTAAAAAGAATAATACTTCTGACGATAATTTATAGCTCAGTTATGTGAAAAATATCAAAAATATAGAGAAGGAGCATAGTAAAGATAGCATTAATTTAAATCTAACCTTAAAATCGAATAATCAATAAAACCATAACAAAAGTATCAATATTGATACTTCTTTCAATATCGCACCAAAATAACAGTCAAAGTCAAAGGAGGACTCCAATTTGAGCTTTAAATATAAGACCTTTGACAATAAGGAATACGACAAATAAAGTGAAGACCACGATTTATCTCATATCTTTGATATAGACGAGGAAATCAGTCCGGTTCAGGACCACATGAATTGTTCCTTTAAACTCAAGGAGAAAGAATAAAAGCAATTAAACCTTTAATTATCCAAGCAAAACGATGCATCATTTCACCTTGTGCCCACTAAAGGAAAAAAAGGTGTTGAATAGATATAGATAGACAGTGATAGTGGATATTGATTGAATTTATTCTGAGCTAAACCCATAATAATTTAACATAAATTTTAAGCGTAATTTAAGAGAGTTGATCACTTAATATCAACGTCTTTTGCCTATGATATATTCCTCAATGAATTCAATCTAACTAAAGATGTAACATAGACTTTCCTCGAGAGACTCAGCCAATCTGAATATTGTCCGAATTTCATGAGGAAAAATAGATTATTTTTAGCTGATTCTAAGTTTTTCTAAGTTTCTCTTCAACTGTAGTAATATTTTAGTTGTGTAATTCTTTCTCTGGCGTAAACTATACGTTTTAAAAATCATTTTAATTTAATTTAGAGAAGAAAGGCTAATTTTAACTATAAAAGTATTGGCAAACAAATGCAATCATCCCCACAAGCCGTATCATGACTTATTCTAATCGGTTTACTTAACGATATTGTTTTTAGGAATCATTTCCTTCCACTACTGGAACTATCTTATACATATGAATATTTCTTGTTGAAAATTTAATACTTGCATCCATTAAATACATACAATGGAAAGCTAAATAAAAAATCAAAAATCCATATTGGATGAAACTCCAGAATCTCTCTTCCTCCAAAACGACCTCACAAAAATAGGCTGGGTTTCTCGCTATGCTATGACCGCTATGAAAATTCAATATCTTTACGTTCGTCACTGTTGGCTGAGTGAACAAGATGGGTTTACTGTAACTCCATAAAGAGCTTGCCTGATTCACAAAGTCATAGATTAGGCTCGCTCCATTTCTCCAATTCTCAAAGGCTTCCTCTACATCATTGCGGTTGCTCGAAACATGCCAAAAGAGCTTCCTGATATTTGGAATGCAAACCTAAAAAGATGTTTGAATTTCCTCACGGAAGAGTAACAGGTCTAAGTAATACATTCTATTGGAAGGATGACTTTGTAAAGGAAGAGTGGAGAAAGTAAATAAGCTTACTCTGTACGGTAAAAATAGTTTGAAAAAACTAAGCTAAAAAAATTGACAGAAAAGTAACTTCTGTGCGAATTGTATATAAAGGAATGGGGAATGGAGTTAGATAACGATGATGGGATGAAAAGAAAATTAAAAGAAAAGTTTGACGAGTTTGTACGGGAATGCAGAAAAGTTAAGGGGGCACTATTCGTCAAAATTTTACCATAGATAAGGGAAAGGACAGCTAATAATATTAACCAGGTGAAATGATTAGATTGATTTAATTTTAAATTAATAAAAACTAAATAAGACAATTTTTCAGATATTTAATCACGCCAAATAACCAGAAATAAAGAATTTGCATGGCATAACAGTTTGTTGGTTGAATATGATTGCTTTTTATTCTAAATTATCTTGTATTAAAACAAGGAATTTCAATTGTTTAGGAGTTGTAACTTATGGCAGACTGAGGATATCGATGTGCGTAAGTCCAATGAACAACTTCGTCAAATTAGTCTTTTGCTTTGACTCTTGTTCAAAAAGTGACGTCTGCTTCATACCCTGTACGTAAAAATAAGATAAGCTTGACTTTTTTGGCTTGAATTTGATGTGAAACCGCATTTTCAAAGGAAACAATAATCTCATCCAACGTTTTATAATCAAATACTTTCACATTTTTTGGTTATTCAAAGTATACCCATTTTGAATTGACTAAGCTCTGTTTATATTCATCATTGTTTTGAATCTTGCCGTACATCGCAAAAAGATATATTGCTAATCTTATTATCATAAGGGAGTTATAAAGTAAGTAAATTATTTTTGAAAATCAGCTCATTCCATACTCATTACATAACAAGTCCATCAAATCTATGAGTAAATCAAGACAAAGACGTTTTCATAAAGAAATGATCCTTAGACAAATAGGTTATGTTTAGGAGTAAGATTAATCAATTGATTAAGACGATAATTTTATTTTTGTTTTTGTTGTTACTTTTGAATATCATTAAATTCTTCTCTGAATAACTCTTATTATACTCATTATTTAAATAAATGAAGAAAATAGTCATGCTTTTTGCTCTACTGCTTTGCTTAGGGCTGTCTGACAATGTCAATGGAGTTTTAAATTGCCAAGGCATGGACTTCGCCGATCACTGTGTCGCCTGCACACAAATACGATGTTTGAGCTGTGAACCTCAATACATCTTAGTAGAAGGAATCTGCCAACAAGTGAACTGCAATGACCCAAATTGTGTGTACTGCCTGAGAAACGCTGCTATATGTAATACCTGTCGCCCAAATTACGCAGTTACAAGTTTAGGAGAATGCTAACTCCTCAGTTGCGGAGATAATTGCAAAGCCTGCCTCAACAGTAACAGTTGTCTCGTCTGCTACGAGGGATTTTTCAACAATAGAGGACAATGCCTACAAGATGCTTGATGATCATACCCTTATTTTAGAAAATAACGTTTTGAATAAGATAGAGAAAACTCGAAATAAATTTAATTTGATTAATCTTTAAGGAAATAGGCATTGTAATCCTGGTGATCTAAGAAAGGAGATACGCTCTTAGTCAACACCAATGTACAGATACATAATTATTTTAAATTCAAAAAAATATTAATTTTGATTTAATAGAGAATTCCTCAAATTTTAAAAGTATAAATTTGCAGGTTATTTTAAGTATTTTCTCCCTTATAAAATTGAAACAGTCTCATGCACAAATAAACTGTGAAGATAATCAGCTTTAGAAATATATTTTTTGTACGACAGCAGCCTCTTAAGTTTGGCTGGCAAATAATGACAAGAATGGATTACAGAAGAATTAAAGGGAATAATTTTTAATTTAATATAAATATTATATTGATAAACAACCACATGTCTAAAGCAGTTGAAAAGGTCACCCTGTAAGAGGATAAAACCTCAAAAATCGGATTTGAGAATGCTCCCAAGCTATTCTCCAAGTGGTCCTACGATGACATCAAGGTAGATACCTCCTTATGATAGATTGAAGATCCCTGCTTTATTGATTACATCGCTGCTAAGTCCACCAAAGCTCAAGTCTTCGTGCCCCACACTGCTGGAAGATATCAGAGTAAGAAGTTCAGAAAAGCACTCTGCCCTATTGTGGAAAGACTCGTTGGATCGCTGCAATTCCACGGAAGGAACACCGGTAAAAAGGTGAAGGCAATCAGAATCGTTAGACATGCCTTCGAAATTATCAATCTTTTAACTGGCAAGAACCCTCTGGAAGTGTTGGTCAACGCTATCGTGCAGGCCGGACCCAGAGAAGACTCAACCAGAATCGGAGCTGGAGGTGTGGTGAGAAAGCAAGCAGTTGACGTATCCCCCATGAGAAGAGTTAACCAGGCTATTTACCTGATCGCTCAAGGAGTCCGCGAGCACGCCTTCCGATCACAAAAGAGTATCGCTGAGGTTTTGGCTGATGAGATCATCAATGTTGAGAAAGGCAACCTCCAATCATCCTACGCGCTCAAGAAGAAGGAGGAAATTGAAAAAGTTGCCAAGGGTAATCGTTGATCTTGTCACTTGTTAATCTCCTCACAATAATTAATTATCCTCCTCTTTTGTAGTTCTTCTCGGATGGTTACCTGATTATTATCTTAATTAATTAATATCTCAATGAAAGTGCTCGTCGCTCTCAAAAGAGTTATCGACTACTCATCTCAAAAGGTAACAAAGAGCTAATGCAGATCAAGATAAAGGACAACGCCGTGGATCTCACCAACACCAGGATGTATATCAATCCTTTCTGCGAAATCGCCATGCAGGAAGCAGCCAACTTGAAAGAAAAAAAAATAGTTAAAGAAATCATCGCTCTAAGCATTGGGCCAAAGGGGTATGAATTAGTGAATCCAGATAGAAGAAGATTCTTTGGACACCTCTTGCTTTGGGAGCTGATAAAGGGATTTATGTCAATACCACACTTCGACATGATTCTGCACTACAGCCTCTTATCGTGGCTCAAGTCCTCAAACACTTCATTCTAAGATAGAAAATAGATCTTGTTTTGCTGGGAAAACAATGTAAGCCTAATAAAATGTAGCTGTTGATGACGACTGTAATCAAACTGGTCAGTTATTAGCAGGACTTCTGGACTGGCCTCAAGCAACATTTGCATCGAAGATAGAAGTCAAAGAAGGCGAGGTAGAAGTCACACGATAAGTAGACACGGGTTTACAGACAATTAGATTCAAGCCTCCAGGAGTGATTACTTGTGATCTTCGATTGAATACCCCCAAAATAGCTACAATTCCAAACATGATGAAGGCTAAAAAGGCCACGATCGAATAAGTGGAGTTGTAATCCCTTAATATATAACCTTCCAAAGTGCAAGTAATATCAACTTTTGAGCCTACCAAGAAAAAAGGCGGCGTAAAGGTGAAAGACATTGACGAGCTCTTATAAAAATTGCAAAAAGAGGCGAAGGTGATCTGATCGTAGTTTATAATCTTAACTAGGCAAGAAGTGTTAATTATAACTGAGGAAAGCACATAATAATATGAGCATCAATCATCCGCTAATAGTAAATTAATAGTTTAGCACAAAGCATTTAAATTACTATTCAGCCATGGCTATCTTCTTTTGCTTTTTGCGGTTTGAGGTTACTAGCTTACAGTTCTTGTCTTTTAAAGAACTTATATCGTGCTGTAGGTTAGTTATTTTGGCATACATGCTCTAAAGTTTGCCCATCAGTCCATCACTGTAGTTTTTCATTATCTCTTCGAGGGGTTCGTCCAGTTCATCGAGGATGTTGGCACTTCTGCTGGTAGCCGTATGGTCGTCATCAGATTAGTTTTTCAATAGTTTATTTAGACCAATTGTGGTTAAAGATTTCCTGGGCAAATTTTCCTTGTTTATAGCTTTCTGGTGATGATAGGCATCAGCCTTGGCCTGTTGATAGAGAGCCCTAAAAGTGGAAAGTTCTTCACTAAGGTGCTCTATAATGAGATGATCCTCTTAAATTTTATCGCTGATTTATCTGTTATTTTATTGAAGTTAGCTGGCATCAGATTATATCTCTTTATAGGTAGTAATTGCTTGTTTCTGTTCGAGCTAGACATCTTTGTAAAGAGCTAGGTAATCTTTCATGAGCTGATCTGTGCCAATGGCTTCCAGTACATCAGTTTTCTCCATTTTGTATTAGTGATCCTGAACTTTCAATTGTTAGTTTTACTCTCTTAGAGTTGTCTCAATATTTTTGATTGCCCCTGCTTGTTGCTCTATAAGCTTGAGTTTCTAATTCAAATCCTCATTCTAACTTTATAGTTCCTCTATTTTCTGGTGAATTTCCTTGATTTAGACGTTATTCTCAATGCACTTCTGTAGTCTTTTAAGTTCATTCATCAAATAGATTTGAGTATCCTCTTCAAGTTAGAGGATACGATTTATATACTCCTGTTTGATGTCCTGTTTCATAATCAAGAAAAGCACCAGCTTAACCATATCCGACATATTCTCACTCTCAAGCAAATTATGATGGTATGATCGCTTGATTCGCAAGTCTTGCATCTCCATCAAATATCTCTCTATCTCAATGAGGTAGCACTTGTAGTCGAATTATTTATCAGATAACTACGAAAAAAAGGACAAGCTGATCCTTCGAAGCAGAGTGGGTAGCAAACGGGATTATTTCAGCTGAGCCAATGAGTATATTTTAAAATACTACCCAATAAGGCATCTTTCTCGGTTGACCCAGGTCAGTAATTGTAGATCGTTTGACTATTTGTCGTTATAACTCATTTTATTGATATAATTCATCTGTCCATAAACTAAGATAAACAATTACTTGAGCCAGTAAGCATCACCAATTAATAGAAATCAGATAATTCTTAGAAATTTGACTCAAAACAGGAATCTGCAGTCAATTAGTAGGTGAGTTCGCTGGATAGTTTATAAATGGTAAAAAAAATCGACTGGAGTTGATATTTTAGGACCTCAGCCCTATAGATGTCTCCCTTAGAATTGTTGATTGAGTATATTTCAAAATAATCTTTTGGCCAACAAATGCTCATTTTATAAAATATTATTGTTAAAACTTGAAGAAATAAACTGAAAACATTAATTGAATTTTCGATGCTTAAGCTGGAGGTTTTCAATCCGATAACTAATCTATATTATCAAACAGTCAATGAAATTTATTATTTTAATTTTATGATCAACAACAAGAATTGTAAGACGCTTATTTCAACATAAAATATTCAGAATTATAAATCCTTAATCTTATATATTTGATTCTATCCAAAAGGGATCACATTATTTCTTCGATAAAACACTGAACCAAAAACAACAGATTACCATGAACTAAATCTACAAAAAAACACTTGACTGAACATTTGAGAAATTTAAAAATGCAATTGCGAACACATCACATTCCTTAATAACACCTATAAATGGTGAAGGCTTTATCTTTGGGTTACTGCTTTGTTAGGATTGGCTGACAATGTCAGCGAAGTTTTGAATTACCGAGGCATGAAGTTCGCCTTTCAATGTGCGGCTGCACATAAATACTATGTTTAACCTCAATACAATTGTATGACAATTGCTAGTCTTATCTGATTGAACAAGGCAATATGCGTATGCGATCCTATGACATACAATTGAGGTATAATTTTTATCTATTCATAATACTAACTATTAAATTTCAAATAATAAATCGTTAATACAATGAATAGATCTAGCACCAGTCCATTTAGGGGCACTTCTAACCTAGCCCAGCAAAGGGCAGGCAATCCTCCTCCTGAATCTCTTGAACTGCTGATTCGCTCGCTGGAGAGAGAGAATAACAGCCTCGTGTAGGAACTCAACATCTGCAAGCAAAAGACCAAGAAAGTTAACGAACTGTAAGACAAAACTGAGTTAATCGTCAAGCACAACGACCAGCTGCTTCGTTAAAACTAACGACTTGCTAAGCTGATAAACCAAAAGAAGAACGAAGTGTAGGTGTGGAAGAACAAATACTAGACCCTATCAGTCAACAGAAGTGCATCAAGCGATCTATAAAACAGGAAGCTGATAAACTAAATAGAGAAGCTGAAGGAGGAGATCACCGACATCGAGCATATGAAGAATATGCAACTGAGTGAACAAAAGAATCAGAACCACATGGAGATACAAAACATGAAGAGGCTTCATTTGGGCAACAACGAAAAATATGAGCTGGAAATTAGAAAACTGAAGGAGTACTGTGAGAAGAAGGAGTATTAGATCAGCGACTTGAATATGAAACTAGTGCGACTCAATAAGGAGACTGACTTTTAAATTGGTAAACTCAGGGAGGAGAAGGAGAGGTTGAGAGGAGATTTGGCTTATGAGGAGTCGGAGCACAAGAAGGAAGTTGATGGACTCAAGCAAAAGTTTGAATACAACTTTCACGCTGAGATGGAAAACGTGAAGAAGCAGCATCTTAACCAAATCGAGGCTTTGGATTATGAGAACAACAAACTGAAGGAAGTTATCAACTCAAAGAACTATGAGATTGAACAAATTCTGGCTAAAAACCTGAAAGTCAAGAACAACTATGAGGATTCAATTTAGCTACTCAAAAAGGAAAACGAGGACCTGAAAGACAAGATCTTCTAAACTGAAAGAATTGCTGATATTTAGCTGAGCAATTTGAGGGATAAACTCGAGGGAATTAAGTAATCAGAACTGTCCTTGCTTTAAAATGCACACAACAATCAGATGGATTTACTGAGTCGATAGATCTCTAAACTTCAGGAAATAATATAAAATAGAAATGCAGAGCTGTAAACCCTAGCAAAGTAGAAGACTCAGATACGACAATCATTGGAAGGTGAAATTGTTAGAGCCAAGGCTGAATTATAGGCCCAGATAAACGATAATAAAGAGCAATCCATTAAATTTGAAAAAGACTTAGATCTTTGTGATCTTGATCTCAAGAACAAGAACGAAGAAATGAAGACGATTTAGGCCTATCTCCAAACACAAATCGACACCCTCAAAAAAGAAAATACTGAACTATCCTAACTGTTGGATGACAAAATCAAAAGCCTTTTAAAATAAAAAGAAGATCACCACAACATTAACCGAGCTCTTTCCACAGAAATCCAATCTCTGAAGGACAAACTAGCCAATATCCGTGATGATTTGGAGAGAGAGTCAAAGAGATCAGGATCAGTAAATATGTTGTTATTTAGTAATTGGAAGATACCAAAAAGATCCATGAACTTAAAGTCAAGCAGTTGTAATCCAAGATACAGGGACTTGAACAATAAAACGAGGAGAAAGACAATTTAATTGCAGAGTTGAGAGATACCATTCGACTCAAAGAGCAGGAAATACAGGCCAGCAATAAGAAGATAGGCCATTTGGAATTCACCGAGAAGGATTTAAGAAGATAGTCGAAATAGAATTTGACCAGATGGCAAGCCAAGGAGGACGAGTACAACGCCCTCATCAAAAATCAAATCGACTCTATGGAAAAAGCCAGGAAGAGGGAGATCGAAGAACTAAAGAACATCCATTAAAACAAAATCAATTCATATAAGCATCAGATCAGAGAGTACTAAAAACACATTGATGAGAAAAACAACTCAATTACAGGTTTGAAGAGCCAATACGAGGATTTGGTAAACAAATTCTAGGAAATATTCGGGCAACAGGCAGCGAAAAAGAACCTGGACATCAAAATACCTGGCTGGATCCCAGATACCATTGCTACCAAATCACTTTTCGACGTTTTCCTAAAGAATAAGGTGCTGTAGTACTGTTCTTGATCATTATATCTCATTAACAAGACATTTGACACTATAAACATGGCATACTCACTTTCACAGTTATATACCTTCATAATTAAAGAGCTGCCATCTTTGAAATCTTCACAACATCATAACTAAAAAGCACGCTGCTTGATTACATCAATTTAATAATATCCAATAACATTGTTATACATTAGTATTCCTTCAATTATAACGAATCAATTATTACAAATCAGCAAGGACATAAGAATTTATTGATATTTATTGTTGCATGATTTATATAATATGTAAGACAGTGATTAGCTGCCCTGTCTCAATAACTATTCGTCAGAATCAATCTCACTCTTAGCCAGCAGACATCGACTTCACTGTTAGTCTTCCGAAAAATCAAGCGAGCGGGGTAACACAAACTAAAGTTAAATGGACGAGTTTAAGCAACAAATTGAGGAGAGATTTAATCTTTCCATTGCGAATAAGATTTATACCTTTCCCAAGAGGATAGAGACCGTTGAGGATATATTGAGTAGCAGCGAAGAGGACGAATAGGAGTACAGCATATCAAAGAATAAACAGACAGCCAAGGAGAATAAATATCAGAAAATAGGTAATCAACTATTTAAAAAGAAGAGCTTTGGGAAAGCATCTGATAGTAAGCGAAAATAGAATCTAAGTTCATCTAAACATTATTTTAATGCAGATGCTTAGTATTTGAATAATAGCGGGAAGGAAAAAGGAAAGATTAAAGATAGAAAAAGCAATAGCAAAACAAAAAGAATAAAATCAAAATCTAAGGAGAAGAGTAGTATCAAAATAGACAAGACTATCACTCATAAGTAAAGAAGCAAGGGCGATAGGTTAAAAACTGAGCCCGAACCCAATATTATCGGAACAATCCGTGCCAAACTCGTCAAAAGAAATTGATATTTAATTTTTAATTTGTGTCCTCCATACCGTCCATATTACTTGGTTATCGCATAACTACTTATAAAATAAGCTGGTTTATAATATCAGATAGTAAAGCGCTCTGTTTTGGAGTTAATATGAAAATAGTGAAGCCAGCAAGATAAACTATCTTGACAGGAGTGAAGTCCATCTTTCTTAGCCCATACCACTATACTTACGTCATTCATAAGGAGGATAACTTCATCTATCTCTACGATTAAATGACCATGGATACGGTGGGCAGAACCAAGATACCGTTCACTTAAACTTTCAGGATGTTCACATTCACTGATAATTTCAATTGCTTCTGCACCTATGTGGAGGGCAAATACCCCATGCAGTCTATCATCATAGTGTTCACTCTTTAAGCTGACGGATTCATCTCGCACAGCCGGCACATTCTGACCCGTAACCGCAACCCCGACAACCTCAGTCTTTTTAGTATTTCCTTGCTGTAAAAGGACAAATAGCGTTATATTGTTGGTCTGGGGCGTAATCGCATCTATTACATAAATCTTTTAGGCTAAGTCGTAAAGGACATCTAAATTCGAAAGGATAACAAATAACTGCAACTAATAAATGGGTTCAGCGTGAGGCACAACAAATGGATTTTTGTTTAGGATAGCTGCATCTACTTCACCACCATATCCTGCGAGCAGTACAAAATTGAGGATTATCTGCCACTGCAGTCCAAGATCACTTCCATCTTTATCGATGCCAGTGTCAGAAACCAGTTCATGGCGTTTATCACATAGATGCATACAGTTATCATCATGTCGCGAGTGGGGGAAAGATGGAAGATTCGTCACAGATTTAAAATTTCGAACTTATTCATCCGTAAGTTATGCTTCTTCTTTCCGGGAGTTAATACGAGTACGACCAACCGCAACAAGGACAAACTCTTCCTCTTAATACACGGAGAGAAGAACTACGCTCACGATGAGAAGCATATCAATATTAATGATTTTGATGATTAGAGTATTGATCGCTTCAGTATTCCCAAATAGTTTCTCGATGAACAAGCACTTTACATTCATGAATACAGCATTCAGTAGCTGAACTGCGGTCGACGAGACGGAAAGATTCAGCCTAAGGACATGTTCTGTATCAAAAATATCGGCAATATTAAGTATACAATCTGGGCCAACTAGCACGACCAGAACTGCATACGGATATTCAATTAGGATAAGACCATAGTCAGTGTAGATCTGATTTCTCTACTGCCTGGGCAGTACACGGGTAAAGAATGGGTCTGCCTTGGTTATAAGTTCTAGCCCAAGACAATGAACGTGCTTTACGAATAGACTTAAGACAACTTCTAAAAATAGAAGAAAGAAGGTATGAGTTAAATTATTTAGTTAAAACAATCACTGAGGAGCAATTGAATGATTGGTCTTATAGCCTTTTCTCAAAGTAGTCTTACATGAAAAAATCAATTAAGAGGCTGAACTGCATTTAATTTTGATTTGTATATGATACAGCAAATTAACCATCATTATTAGTTAAAGGCTAATTACTGTGGCAATTCTGAAATTGTAAGATGATGCATTTCAGGTCAATAGTTGCAATTTTTTAAGAGTAATGATGTCTATGATGATGCACTATTTTATTACAATAATTTAATTACAATTTTAGTATTATAAATTATCATGCCGTTGAAAACGACAGAGCATGCCTAACGTGGCTTCGATCAATCCACAGTTGCTCTCAGCGTAAGTTCAGTCTCCCTTCATTACTCATAAAAACCCTATTTTGATGAGGAGTTCACCTTAAATCCAGCGCCGAAGACCAGGGAAATTAAGTAAAGAAAGAGATGTTTGGCCATGGAAGTTGCGCAGACTTTCCCCCCTAAAATTAAGCAATAGGTTGTGAAAATGGTGGATTACTACTAAACTGTGGTCGAATAGCAGGTGAATCAGTTTCATAAATTGGTATAGTAAAGCAACAGATTAAAAAAATAGAACGAACGACTGAAGGCTCAATCCGAAGCCAATCTACTCAGTGGATTCTTTAAGACAAGTAATTACTAAGTCCGAGAGCCTCTGGCTCCGTTAAAATTAAGCAACAAGGAAGAAAACAATGAAAATACCTTAAAAAAGAAAGTGGACGAATTGCAGAACAAGTTGATTGGAAAAGACAAAAAGATTAATGAACTGACTAAGTAGCTGAGCGATCTCACTACCAAACTAAAAAAAACAAAAAAGAAGTAAAATCTTTTTCTGGATTGATGTTCAATTGTTAATATTATTCTGTGATTGGACGCGAATTAAAATATTATTAAGGTGGTGATATATTTCATCGGACTTACAGTCATTAATAATAATTAGATAATCAACCTGAACTCACATAATTAATTAGACATGAGATCTGTTCATTATAACCACAATCTGCCATCCATCATTGATAAGAACTCCACCCATCGAGCCATTTTCCCCTTGAATTTCATACACAACTCTTCTGTTCTGTTCTTTTGCTCCATTCAAGAGTTGATTCTCAACGTATGCTTATCATCACACAGACCGAATCAATACCGCTTTCGCTTTCACTTTAGAGTAGCGAATTCAAAGGTCTCGAAATAATGATAACTCCGACCAGCTTAGCCCTGAAATATTAACTGTAAAGCATCAGTCTTCCATTAAGCGTTACCAAACAAAAATGGATGAAAATTAGTTTCGGGGAGGAGATGAACAAAATTGAAGTGAGGCCACAGCAGAATGAAAATAAATTGGATAGAAATCACTTTTATTCTAAAGTTTAGGTTTGGAAAAAAGAAGAAAGGAAGGAAACAGGATCTTTGTACAGCATAGCCTTGGAAAGCTCCATTACAACATTGAGAAATAAAGCAAAACTGAAATAAAAAACAGAGAGGATGGTTGATAGTGACAGCAAAAGGAATATTAGTAGATATCTTAAAATGAAACTTATAGAACGCGCCAGCACCACTAACAACAAACCAAAACTTCAGCCGCTCAAAGGCAAATAAAGCAGTCTTTATTCCAACGGCTATACTGATGAAAACCGTAAAGGTAAAAACGAAGCATTAGTCTACCAGAAGTACGAATCAGCAACTTTGGATTTTAATCCGCTGATGGAAAATAAGGATATTTCTGCAAAGAGAGATGTCAATACTTCAAATTCTGTCCGATCGGAACCCAATGGAATACGATTTTCTAGAAATCTAAATCGATTGAGGGATCCGAAGATGAGGCTCTCCAAAAACAAAGATTCGGATGCAATGACCTAAATCAGTGAATTTTTGCCCACCTCCAACTACAGGCCCAAGTTTTATGAACAAATTTGTTTGAGTCACTAGTAAATCGAGTTGAAAAGGCGTAAATTTGATTCCCAATTTATCCACAAGCAGAAAGTTGACTTGGGAGGTAAAAGCATAGTGATGTAAAAGGAGAACAATGAGTCTGAAGTCAAATAGTAAATTAATAAAATGGACAGTTCTAAGATTGGATCGCGCATTTAGGATACTTTCGAGCGAGGAATGTTCCAAAACAGTCGGGCAAACAATGCTCAAAACAACTAAGAATCTGGAACGCTATGCGAGTCCGTCTTCGAGTGATATAATAATTTTTTAACTGTGATATGATGAGTCGATGTATTTCATTTCATAATTATATTCTGCATCATTAAACCTGGATTTGTATTTTGCGCTTGAGCTGTTATTGGTATTTAATATAAGTCAGAGGCTAAGCGGAGGAATGATGATGATAATAATGATAATTATCATCATTTACATTTGGTATTGAACTGCACAACTTTATTTTCCAGGTTATAGGATCGAACTGCAAACAAAAATCCCTTAAAGTGTCCTCCCTCCTTGACAGTTCAATTTTTTATAAATGCTTAAAATTTGCTTTATAAAGATCCCCGAAATGATGGATTGGATTGGAAGAAAATTCTAATTAACAATATAAGGACTGATAACTTTGAGAGAGGGAGCAGTTATCTTAGTTAAAGCTCTGGCACTTGTGATCAGATTTCTTTCTAAGTTGATCATAATTTACAAACATTGAGCTGTGCCAAATTGGGAAAATTGAAATGAACTAAATTCTCCAGCGATGTGATTTTGTTTCCGCCTGCCTAATTATTGCTCTACATGCAACCAAGGTGACTAGCTGATTAAAAGAGATGTGCGATATTTCCCTTAAAATGGAAGGTTGCCGATTATTAACTTATTCTCAATATGCTTACATATTAAAAACTATTTTGCGAGAATTGCTTTTGCCGAGGACAAATCTTTATTCCATGAAAGCCTTTGATAGTCTCCCCAATATGAATAATAATTATTGTACCGATGGTCAGCTTTTCATTTTTGTGGCCTATTGCCAGTTATATTTTGAGAGGGTAAGGCTAATTTTACGGTTAAAGACTATCAGTCCTATTTGGGATGTCTATTATGAGCTTTCTAATTTCATATCTTTTGTTATTAATATTTTATGTTGGGGAAAGCATTGATTACATTTTAGCTATATTCAAATCACATATTTTTGATATTTGTCAAGACAGTCATATCTGGGCAGCGATCTCACGTACAGAGCAGCATCTGATTGTATTTTATGATGAATTTCGCCATCATTCTAGCCTGTTCCATAGTTATAGATATAGACATACTCGTCAATATACTCTATGCTGTCACAGGCCATCTCAAGCATGGGCATGATGAACGTTTCGTCATAGGTGGCCTGAATCCAGGTTCCATCTTTGTTCTTCATATGCTATTCCTTAATATGATGGAACAAATCCACCCTAAAGGT
>Ga0302268_1000324_pt1 | contig 30345 bp, 18 predicted proteins | sample III_Bog_E2_1_FD_194554 | JGI IMG/M metagenome (GOLD analysis project Ga0302268, IMG submission 194554) | Peat permafrost microbial communities from Stordalen Mire near Abisko, Sweden - III_Bog_E2_1 | ecosystem: Environmental > Terrestrial > Soil > Wetlands > Peat | place: Sweden: Abisko... | reverse complement strand
TAATTTATTGAACAAAGAAACAAGAGTATGTTTCGATGGTTTCAGATATTTGGTATTTCACTATGTTGCTTAAAATAATATATTGATGCTATCACTGGCAAATTTAAGTGATTTTTAAATCAAAAATATTGCTAGATAATGTTATCAATTAAAAATATAAAAAATCAGTGGATAAGTGATTGCTTGATCAGTGAGATTCAAGAGATTTTAAGTCCTTTATAATTTTGTCAAATAAAAAATAGATTGTTGCTCCTGTTACACTCTGCAGAAATATCATGGGAGCTCCTCTAAAAAAGCCTTGAGGCCCTTACTTAGCTAATATTTTGCGACTGCAATCTAAAAAACCATTATATTTATAGTTTTGACAGCTGGTCAGCATCATTCGTCTGCGTACCGTATCAGAGGGATAAGTTAAAATAATGGCTGCAAATACACTGACATAGCTTATTAGCCATCTCTCAATAGATGAGTGTGTTTTTTATTTGAAAGTATCGAAAATACCAAAATAAGTTGATCTAAAAATAGCAACACCAACAAAAGATATCAGTGCTCCTCTATATATACCTCTGAGACCCTCTTTCAAATAGGCTTATTTAAGACACTCCCATATAGTCACCTTAGTCTTGCCGATATCATTATTCATCTTGTTACGGCTATATTCAAATGGATAAAGTAAAGCTCTTGTGAAAAGACCTGCAGAGGCCCCTCCAATATAATTGATTAGAAATTACAGTTTAATATTTCTTTTATTGTTTTAGTGTGTCCTACGATAAGCAGACTGAAAAATTTATTTAGAAATCCAATTCAAGGCTTATGAAGGATAGAATTTAAGCAAATTGGAGCAATTTCCTTTCCAGAATGCTTTTTTACCTTCTTACTTAATGACTCTGTATCCACAGTCGACAACATTGCGATATGGCTGTGTAAGCCTGCCTTGGTAGATCAATTCCTGCATGGTTTGCATGCGAAAACGAATGAAATCAATGGGATTTGATAGGCTAAGAGTCATTCCTACATACCCATAGTTAAGTAGTTGCTTGGCCCAATCAAAATTAGAGCTGGTAAGTAACATAAAACCTATTTTCTTTTTTATTATACGTTATTTTAATAAATTAAGAATAAGAGTTATAGAATGTTATTATAGAAAATCATTATAAGCACTGAGAAAAATTTCAGTAATCCAATTAATCAAAATTTAGCAGGAGGAAACATAAATATAAAGTGAAATGCTAATTCTAATGGAAAAGAAGAATGTTTGTTTCGCATAGACATTTTCATGTCGATAGCGAATGTTATGTTTGTTTGCCAATTTATAAGAGGGAAGTACAAATCATTTTTTGCCCTTGTAAGTGATCTATACATGGACGTTTAGAAATAATATTCTATAATTTTTATGATGAGATGACAGTACAATAGGATTCTAAAGGAGAACGCCTGTTCCATGTTTTGACTCATAATCCCGAACGTAGACACGATCTGAATAGCAGCAACATTACCATCCATATCTGAAATAATTGAATTGATGCGTGAAACAAAGGGATCCGCTTTGTCACAAATATCAGCTTATTTACTTCGACCAATTGTCAGCTTTTTCTTCTCTGCGAAAGACAGGATCATGTAATTCTTAAGATTTTCACCATCACGACCACGCATTCTCCCCTCTAAAATTATAAACGGAGCAGCTATTTAATGTTATCCAGAAAGGACACTCGCAATGGCTTTGCTGTATGCCTCACTGTCTTTATATCTTGATAAGTACCCGATATATCAGTTTTACAGAGTTAGCAAACCGCTTTCTTGGTTTAGAGACTAATAAAATTAGTTTGGGCAGCTATGTCGCCAAATAACCAGCGGCTGAGACATTTTAGATGCATAAATTGAATGGAACCCATGCAGATACATGGGTTAATTAGAGGATTATCCTCCGTTTCTTTAGAAGACATACAGATTCTACAGCGGTTTGCATCTTAGATGGAAATCTTTGATTCTTGCCGAGACAATCTTGCCGATATTGCCGATATTTAATCTTACTTGTAGTTATTTTATCGAACAAATTTGCTTAGTTTGTATGATGTATTGCCGATGATGTAGGTGTCACGCTCATCTAGCTCGATCCAATCGTCAGCAAACCTCCATATTTATTTGACATCAAAGTGAATGGAGTATATACTCTACAATCTCTTTACTATACATCCCACTTCCTTTGATTTACCTTCTCCATCTTTTACCTTGTGATCACTGAGAGCATAGAACTTCGACTATCCATCAGTTAAGGTCACTTCAAACTATTTACTCACAACTGATGATGTGTCGCGGAAATTAACGTGATGACTATTAGGCCAATACTTAAGTTTAAAGACACTGACTAACGAATATATTACATCATAGGAGTCGCAGGAACCGTAGGATCCTCGATTTATAGCTTTTTTGAGGGTTTTGGGAGTCTTTATGAAACACAACATAAATTTCCCATTCTTAAATATATTAGCGTATTCCTTAAAGCGTAATAAAGTCGATCATATAGGGCCGATCATAAATACATTAAATTTTCAGGACCCACCACGAAGAAGGAACTATCTCGCTCTTCTTTTTCTTCCTTTTTTCGCAAATATTTTTGAACCAAACAATGCAGCTATGGGGCGAGGTTATGCTTGCGTCTTACATACAATGGTCTTTATTTAGGACCACTAGGGATTGCCCCTACTTAATATAATATTTTGCGTTTGCTGACGTCTAATTTTCGCTGGTTTTCGGCATTGAAAAAATCAATTTTACTGGCTATGTCAAAGACATAATACACAGATACTGAAGAGGCGCTGCTTTATACTTTACGTTTTCCATTGAATAATCGATCAACCGATATGATGCTAATGATTGACTATGCCTTTTTACTCGTGACTCTCGCTCTGTTAATTTTGGTAAATGAATTGAATCTGGTTCCACAGATACATAGGAACTGGACCCTAGTATACGTTTACGCTTGTTACGTTTTTATGTTCTATCGTCCATCCTCGAATAAAACTAAGGTTTTATAGAGCAAAATCAATAATAAAGTACATAGAGCTGGCTAACAGTTTTTAAATAAACTTTGAATGGAAGAATATATGTTTATCAATCATTAGACCTGCCAGCCATTCGAAAAATCAATTTGTTTCGCCAACTCAGGATAATCAATAAAAGGATTACGGTTTCCTTGTAGTTTAAACAATTCTTGATTCCGATGCTTTTCCCAAAGGCTCACTTATTCTTGGGCAGCTTATATCATCCATTCCAGACTCGCTTTAGGCAGATATTTTTCGTTAGCGCAATGTTTGTAGCACACAAGGATGTATAAGCTGGCTCGAGCTAAGGGGCCTTTGTTTATCCGGGGTTAAAAATATTTACGGCCTTAAAAGAAATAGGTTCCTCCATTTTCATCCTCTTCTACTAATTTACCTTTATTTCCAAATGGTGTGTTGCCACGACTTCCATTAGCTGAAGTAGCTGCTGCAAAGATAGCATGCATATCTCTACCAGTGCCAGCCTTTGATCCCCTTTGAAATGATTGAGGAAAGGAATGCTCTTCATTTGCTTTTTGTAGCATCTGCCCTTCAATATCACTGAGTATGGTCCCTGAATAGACACATCTGAGAGTAAAATCTGGATGATGATCGATATTGGTAAAGAAATTTTCTCTCCTCCGAGCATGCTAAAAGGTTGAAGCAAGCAAGTTGTGCAACTAATCATAATGGGTGTTAAAAGGATCAATTTGATGGTCAAAGTAATATTTGAGGCGATGCCATTCATACTGCTACTAAATAAAGTAGTTATTGCCGTATTTAATAGTCTCAAATTTGATAATATGCTTATCTTTTAACATTTAATTGATGGCAGACAAATTACTTCTCCTTTATATCAATCAGTCTGATCAATTCCTATCCTATTTCTATTTTAATTTATTAAAATATACTGATCAATTCCGCTTTTTACTGCTTTTAGCGTACTTCTCTCTCAGCTTGCGGTCTGATCGCTGCTTGACCTCCAGCACCTACTTCATATGCTGTGACTCGGTTATATTTCCTATTTTATGATACATAATATCTTCTCTGTAGTTTGAATCAGATGGGAGAACTGTCTTGGCATATTCCACTGGATATATCCGAGTATCTTTATTCACTATCTCTCCATCAATAACAATATCTTCGAACCATACCCCTTTAATTACTGATAGTTTTTTGACCGCATCTTTCTTACTGAGACCATTAAACTTTCGCAATGATTGCTCTTTAATCACTTTTTCTATAAACTAAGGAGTCACTCTAAAAATTCCACCTAAAATATCGCCTGGACGTAATTTTCCCTCGCCTTTTTCGTATAAACCTTTTTTTGAATTTTAGATACTGAATTCAGCAAACATTCTTTCTTTCTTCTCAAGAACATAACCTCTACCGTAACCTCTAAACTGACGATCACCAAAAATAAGTCCTGTAATCTGGCTAGGAGGGAAATAACATTGAAAGTGTGTCCCATTACGCATAATAATGTGCATAACTCCTTCATTTCCGCCAACAGCTGAGTTAAAGCTTACGTCAGCAAATGCCACTAAATTACCATATAGAGTGAACTCCGGACAGGTCATATAATAGGAACTAATTGGTGGATGATGGCTTATTTGTTCGTAGTAGATGGGAATACCCTTAATATATGCTTGAAAAGTTTCTCCAAGGATAGGGTTGAAGGGTTTCTGCATGAGTAATTCTAGAGTGGGAATTGTTGCTATAAATGTGACTATGTTCTTCATTTGTTGTAAAGGATCGCAATCAGCAACAGGCATTAAATATTCCGGTCCCTTGCCGAAGGAAGCAGCACAACGTTCAAGAAGAGATCTACTTTCAAAGATGTTAACTGGTAAAGAAACATTTAGAACTGATTTTCCCGAAAACAAATTAGCGCCAATCTGCTTAATCACATAGATGAGTGTGTCCTTCTGACTATTCAAAAGATTTTGATTGATAAATATCAACTCTTTGTTTTAGGTGATTTTATACTAACCACCACGTCGCAACATTTAGGAAAGAGAGTATTATGGAGTATAACTGTCGTAGTGATTAAGGATGGTTTGCTAAAAGCGATGGGAAAGGTAGCAACGCTCATTTTAAAGATGCATAACAAGCTAAATGTAATCCAAAGATGGAGTATTAAGAGGGCTTAGTGGTCTTAATGAATTTATAAGTTAGGATGGTTTTCTTTAATTATTTTTGATTTGTGAATGATTAGTCCGAGACAAATCTTTAGCCGACTTCTACATTCTGATAATCCTCTACTAATCTTTTGATTTTTTGAGTTGATATTATATTTAAGGAGATATTGATGATGTGAGTGAACAAGATGAATCGGATTGATTATGAATGCCTTCTTCTTTGGACGGTTGTATGGTGATGATAGATCTACCTTTTTGCAACTGATATATTTTAAAGTTATTTTCTAAATATTTTAAGTCTTGGTATATTTTGATAATCATGGATACTGAATCTTCTTTTGTGTAATAACCTTTTCCGTCAAATTAGCAATCCAACTGCATCTTCACTGCTCCTAAGCAGCGCACGAAGGTTGTTGTGCACTTAATGGAGCAAAGAGTATGTTTATTCTATTCACTTTACTCATTTTATTCTTGGATGGTAGCTTTATTTTTAGTGCAGACAACGGTTAGTTTTGTTAAGATAGCTCTTTCTCTTTCTAAAAAAGAAGTATTTTTCTTAAAAACACGATAGATACTAAAAGTATTGGGTTATATCTGGCGTATTTGTTCTTGACCAACGGCAGTATTCCATTCTTTTTGTTGAATAAAAAAGCTAGCAATCTTCTCTAAAGAATTGCCGATTTAAAGCATGAGAGAGCAATGCAATTTTGATTAACTATCTTTCACGCTGATGAGTATTTGTGCATCTTATTAAATAACTCGATAACCAGTAAATTAAGTAATTTGATCTATTTATTCTTCTGATCTAGGGCTTTGTTCCTTTATAGTATGGCTGAAAACCTTCTCTATCTCTTTCATTTACGTAATAAAATCCTACTTAGGTTTTGGCAATGGTTGTTAATCTTTTAATAACCTTTGATTAAACTCATTCTATTTCATTTAAACATGGGTATCGAATATAAATCGATCTTGAAATTTTTAAATTTCTTCTTTAAAAAGTTTCTCCTCTTTTTGAAAGATCTCATCTGTTGCAAACTTGACTTCGAATAGTAGCTTATTTTTAAAATATACTTCAAACGTCCTTTTATTTTTGACAATGTTGTCAACACTTAGAAATCTCAACTCGTACTTATATGTCACCTTGTCATGGCGAACAGTGAAATATTTTTCTTGAAAATTCAGATAGGCCTTGCTCCAAGGTTAAAAATAACCAGAGTACTTAACTTTGCATTCGTGGTCGGAAATTATTTTATCAACAAGTAGACTTTTGACAAGAGTATTGAAGATGACAAGTAGCGAGTGATCGTCAAGGTGTTCAAGTTATCGAATCTCCTATTGACTAAAAGTTGCCATTTCTGAAAATTGAAGAGGCTGATGATGTATCCTCGAAGCAATATATCTCAGCTTCCCCCTTACATCAGGCTCTAAATTTTCCTACTGCATCTGAAAGACGGAGTTTAATTGCTAAAATTTATAGAAAATTTTGCTGTTCATTTTGAAATTATATTAGATTTATAGAAATTGAATAATTATAATTCTATTGAAATAGGGTTTGCTCTGAAATTTATAAGTGAGCTAATATAAAGACTTTAGCATCCTTTTTAAATTAAGTCTCCTATTCTCATTGATTTAAAAGCGTCTTTAATTTTATTATTAGAGTTTATGCAAAGGTATATTATTTTGTGAAATACTAGTCGTAAATGTATCCAACATAGTCTTAAGTTTTATATTTTATATACTAATTCTTAATTCAGGTGGCATATCAATTAATCACTATGCTCCAAAATACCAATCTGGACCATTAGCGAATTCACTATAGTCTGGTAAATAATTCGTACTTTCATCTCCAACATCGCTGTTTAGCATCAAATCACTGCATTAGAGGTCGAAATTATTGTTATCGTCGTTTTAGTTATCTCCTGAGTTGTCTTAACCTTGATAGAGTTATTGCCTTGACCTTGTGTTCATTTTGTTGCCTTTTACTTTAAGAAAAGAACTATTAATACAACCTTCATCTTGCCTGTAATCACGCCCGATTTCAGAATTATTTCTATTATCTTCCTTTTTCTCTCCAGCTGCACTTTAATTGATTTGTGATGAATCATACTTGCTGCTTCCCACTTTTGAATGCCTATACTGATCATAAGCCACTTTTTGGGAAAGCTATTTCATAACAGTTTGCAACTATCTCCTGTTGCTGACACGCCCCATGTGCTAAAGCATTTACATCGTAGTATTTTTGCCAAAAAGATGTCTGTGTATGTTAACGTAGAGTTAAACAGCCTAATCATCAGAAATGCTAACATCTCCCAGTCCAAAACAAATTCTTAAAAATTTAAAGAAAGTTTAGGAAGAATTTGGGTCCAAGTTGACTCTGCAGTGAATCAAAATGCTATGGATTGAACGCATTTGCTCTTGATTGATGTACTTGATTGTACGCTGACATTCTTTAGATATAAAAGATTCCAATCTGCGATAGGCCTCAGTAACCACACACACTAAAGATACCCTATATTTTTTGAGACTCATATTAATCTTTGGCAGTTCATTGTCAATCTTTTTAGTTATTCCTAAGCCTCGCTATAAATAAGTTTGAGTAAGCTCTCGCTTTTGCTTATACATTTATGCAGTTGAGGGATTGTGAAACTCAGTTTTGAGTGTTTCACTTTGTTTAAAGTGAAATATGATATTGCGTCTCTTTTTATGATTTATTGCTGATTGATAAACGTTTTACTCTGGAATGGCGATGGTTTCAGGTCGAGATTTGCTATAAATGGGAAGTTTAGCAAGATTATTTTGCATTGCTTCCAACCCTTCAGCAGTTGGACTATTCACCTTGTAAAATTAATGTGATAGCGCTGCAATTTGACCAGCATTATCATGATAGCATGAAGCTTTTCTGCCAGCAAGCACCACTTTATCGGGTTTTAGTTGAAACATCGAATTATTGATCAAACCACAGTCACTTGCACTAGCATTTGACTCTCTTTCTAAAAACTATTGTTAATTTTAAGAGCTGATAGCATCCATGGAGACTTTATCAATTTGTTACTCCTATATTTTAGTATTATCTTTTTTGAGTATTTTTCTAGCTTAATCTCGTTTTTGTTGTTCTTCAACCCTTTCAAATAATCTTTTGATTGTCCTCTCCAATGATCGGTTTGGCAATTTCTTTTTAATAAGGAGGATGGCTTCGCAAAGATCACGTTCATTTGGATCTGATGATTTCGACTTATGCTTTTTTTTATTTTTTAAAGAATTGTCTTCAGAATGCTAAGATTAGCGTTTGATTGATTTATCATTGCTTATCTATTATTCTAGTGCAGAATTTAAGTTTTTGGCTCCTTTGTTTGTTTTACTTTTGTCTTTGATTCGTCTTCCATATTGTTCTTAAATTTTAACTTTTTCTTTGTCTTCAATATTACTATTGAATTGAATTTCCTAATTTTTGATTTCTGAGCATAATGGATAAAATATAGCCTCACTTTCTTCGCACATTGTTGTGGTTAATAGTGACTACTAACTGAGCACAACAGACAATTGGATATAAATAATGAATTTTTATAAACAGCTTAAAATAATAATACTCACAAATATAGGCATCACATGATTTCACAGGGTACATCTTCAGGTTAGTATACATCTCCTTCGATTGTGTTACTATAGGACAGCTCTGCAATGAGCTTCTAATTACATTCCTGCAAACCAAGGTCGATTTCATTGCTCGACAGGATATTAGAATGAATCACTGCTCCTTGTGTACAGCTGGTGTCCCTAAGTAGAAGTCCAACAGAGCTATTACGCACAACAAAATTATCAATCAAATGAGGATTCGCCATTTGCTAGCAGACAACTCCATTGTTACGATTTTAGGAAATATGATTGCGCCTCAACTATGGTTTTCCTCCACAAATTAATATTCCATCTTGGTTACGGGTAATATCGTTCCGCATAATTTTAAGTTGTCCAGACCGTATGATGTATAAGCCTGCACTGGGACTGTCAGCAATGATGTTTTCTGTTAAAAGGGAGTGATGTGAGTTGATTCCCCCGATGGCAACGTTGCAAAGGATATTGTGAGTGATCTCATTCCGCTAAATGATGGCATTACTATCTTATACAACCAGCAATCCTTATTTATAGTTTTTATATATTTTGTTGCCGTTGATTGTTGGAAAAGCTTTGTGCTCAACTTTCACTCCTGTCTCTCCATTAAATCCGATTAAATGGTTTTCCAGTAACTGACTGCGGTTATTTTCACCTTGTAAAACAACTCCATTTAATCCATTGCCTGCAATGCCCACGTTCCTCCTAATTACAGCTTTGCAGATGAATTTTTTATAACTACGGCAAATTATTCCATTTCCTGTATTCTTCTCGATTTTGTTTAATGAGATATTAGGAAATGAAGAATAGATTTATATTCCCTCTTTGTTTTAGTTGATGAGGTTGCGACTCACCTACGGTTCACAAGCTAATCCTACTTTTATACCAACTCCGTTTCTGTGGATACTATTACTAATAATTTTAAGTTTGAACTCCTCTCCCACCACATGCACACCCACTTACTCATTGTCTTCAATTATATTTTTAATAATACGGGAATGATTATCCCTCAAACCCCAAATTAGTACTCCTCCTCCTCGATGATGATTTACTGTTGAATTTTACATTAAAAGAGTACCCATACGGCAAACTATCCCGATGGTCTCTTTGGTTTCGTGACCTTTAATCTCACAGCTTGATAGAGTCAGTTTACCGTCTTTCTCGATCCATAACGCCGGAATGATAGAAGAGCAACTTTTAACAAGATAGTTTAAACTGAATATGCAGTTATCAACTTTTGCCCTACCTCGTTCGAGCAGCAAGATTATGCTTTCCATCTTATCAGGCGTTGTGTGATTAACAAACTAGCTCTCCAGTTAGTGAACACCATTCTCAGGTTAAAATGCATGGAGCAAGTGTTCATGTTGCATCAATTACTTCTTCAGTGAATTTGAGGAATTACCAGAGTGAGAGAACTTAATACCCGATAATTAACACTCTTCATCAAATTAAGTCAGCCGAATTCGCAGCCCTATTCCTTCACCAGCTAATACCACCACTCCTATCTTGTCTCGTTTTTATTATTGCCTTGTATCTTAAGGCTCAAGCCTAAGGGGTTTACTGACTCATTTCAACTCTACGTGATTACCAGATTCTATTAGTAGAATCCTTATGATATTTTGATAAGAGATTTAGGTTCTGCCGCATCAATAGCTTCCTGAATACGTCGATAGGGTCCTGTCTGCTTGTCTGCGTCTCTATAAACTCACCAACTATGTAAAGATGAGGAAAGTTTTCGACTTCCCGCTCTTGGATAAATTTGGATACGAAAGTCTTTAAATTTCTAGACTCCTTCATATACGGATACAATAGTTATATATATTTCAAAGCTATTTGAAAGGATGGAAATAAATATTTTGAATCCTATCATGCAATAAATTATGGTTTAGCTATATCGTCCTTCAAGATCAATTTTTAAAAAATATACTTGAAAATACCTGCACTAAATATTTTTAATATTCATTGATTGCATTTGGGATATAGTACTTCGACTAAAGGTCAACAATAGCTGGTATATTGCTGCAGATTAGATTTCACCCTTTTTTTCAAAACTATAATTATTTATGCTATCAGCGTCATCATGATATGTGTTTGTTAATAATCTACTTTAATAAATAATTAATCATCAACATATCTTACTAATGACAGAAGCTTTCAACAACGCAGTCACAGCTATCAATGCCACCAAAAACGACCCAAAATTGGAGAAAATCACCAATGATGAGAAATTGTCACTTTATGGATTGTTCAAACAGGCTACCATTGGAGACAACACAACCGCCGAACCATGGGCAGTCCAATTCGAAGCCAAAGCCAAGTGGGCTGCATGGACTGGGCAAAAAGGCAAAGCCAAAGGTCAAGCTGAGCTCGAATACATCGAGGTTGTTAGAGGATTACTCAACAAATACAAAGCTGAGAGCTACATCAAGGGTTTCTGATTGATATACCTAAAACATATCTATACCTAAAACATATCTTTAATTCAGATCAAAATTACGATTGAATTGAATATAATTGAATAGTTGACTTGAAGCTTACAATAGCCTTAATGGATAAGTCTGTTGAGTCATAAAACAAAATATCAAAAGATAAACTTCAGCGAAAAAAAGATCCTTGTCGCCGTCAACAAATTGATTTTCATCTCTGTTAAAAAAAATATGGGTTCAATGACCATTACTGCAAATGTAATTCTATCTCATTCAGACTATCTTTAAGAGTTTGAGTCCTGCGTATCAACACACCGAACTCACTACAACCCATAATGATAATCTTCGAACTTATTATCTCTTTCTCCTGATAATTTTCTACTTAATTTTAACTAATAACTAAAATCCTTCATATCATCTGCCGTATGAAAAGGGCTCTAGTCTCTGAGTGTCCTCATCAAGCATTACATTGAACAAACTCTTAATCGCTAAGAGAAAATCAACCTTATTAATGCCTAATAGTTCCCATTGGCTTTATTAGGAGTTACTGGCCTTGCTTTCTAGATCATAGTGACAGGCTTCAATAGCATAAGAAGCCACATTGGTGTTGAGATGATGAATATGGTGATATTCAATGCCATTGGTAAAGATCTTTAAGGGTTGAGGCATCGGCAAGAAGGTACTCCCTTATAAAGCAGCTTTGGCGAAATTCCATTTTTCTTTGCGTTCGCGGTAGGGTAGATTCACTGAGTGCTGCAAATGGAACAGCATTGTGCCCATTATGTTGGTCATGTAGACTGTTATCCACATTCCGAGGGCAGATATTCCGAATAAGGGACAAACCCAAGTAAAAATTACTACTGAGAGCATTTTCTCGATGAAAGAAGCGCTTATTATTCCCTCCTTTCTACTGATGCCGTAGAACAGTCCAACGAACCAAACAAAAGGTGCAGTGACGAAGAAGAAGATCACTGGTTCCCTCACTATGCGAACCAGAATCTTCATTGGTCGTGACATGTTTTCATACTGTTTTTTAGTAAAAAGTATGGTCTGAGAGAGATCAAGTCGATCCAAGTTCCCAAAATGCTTATGGTGATAATTGTGTCCGTTTCTCCAAGAGTTGAAAGGAAAATGCATGTAGATTCCCAATAACTTACCAATGTAGCGATTTAAGGTCATGGATGAGAAGTATGAATGATGTGCCATATCATGAAACTGCACAAATAATCTCACTGTCACCAAGCTGTGAAGAGTCCAACCGAGGATGGGCATCTAAAAATGTATGAGGGCAACAGCCATTAATTAAATGGCTAGTGACTGAAATAGGCCAAGCCAGGCTCTGTAGTCATCAGGCTTGCAGTATTCGAGTACGTGTTTTTGAACAGTTTCTTGATTTAGAACGGATGTCATGGATAATAAATGCTGCCCAACTATCAACAAAAAGGCATTAAGAATAAAACTTTGATATTTTTTTAATCTAATATTTTTTCGTTCTCTTTCGAATATGTATCAATTCCAATCTCATACGAACAGATATCAACTGATGAGAATGAACAAATAAATCAAAATTTTTAAATGTAAAAAGTATATTGTTCTTATCAAGTTTGAAAATCAGCGGATAATTATAAGCAACTCTTTACTAATCTTCGAATATTTTAAATGTTTTGATTCCACTCCATATTGATACGAATATATTCTGATTTTTCCTTACGCATGCCCCAGCGAAAACTGCGAATCAGTGTATCTCGAAATATAACTCTGGCCATGCGAATATCAAGACTAGGCTCCTTTGCCGCTTCCTCAATACTATACTTAAAGTTCATCACCTCTACTCCCGACAGAGATGTCTCCATTGCATTGTATTCAGACAAAAGTAGTTGTTGAAAATTGGCATCATCATTTGAACCGTAGCTTGGCGTCTCCTCATCAATGTTGATATATTCCTCCTCAGTGAATGCGAGATCGAAATCAAGTGGTAGAACTAATCTTGAGTTATCTTTTGGAGGAGTAATAACAAAGTTATTAAGATGAGCGTTGCAATGCCAATATCCATGATCATTGAAAAATCCCCAGTTAATTCCCTTCTAACAGAAAGTACGCTTGACTTGTCCCATCTCCCATCCCATTTTCTCCAAAATCAACCTGATAATGTCAATCCAGTTCACTTCACCTTTTAAAAGTTCATGAATTTTGCTATTCTATCCGTTAAATTTTGTGCCTATGTTCTTAATAATTTCTTGAAGATTATTAACTGCTTTGATTGGCTTAGTTTGATATTGTTTCAATTCAGAAAGAGTAGTATAATTCTTAAACTACTAGCTTTGATCATATTTTTGTAAAAAAGTTTCTCCATTTGATAAAGAAAGCTCGTAATCAACTAGTAATTATACAACGCCAAATTCATCATAGCGAGACCGTTCTCGGAAAAACTTTTCTAATTGAAGATCTGCAAGGTCTATTATATTTAAAAATAGTATTTCAAGTGGACTGATGAGATGAGTGCCAACTCTTCGATCCCCACGTGTCTCGAAGACGCAGCAATATTTACTAAATAGAGGGAGATCATTTCGTAAAATGGAATCTTTAAAATGAGAGGGAAACTCGTAGAAGGAGACAGGGAAATTGGCAGAAGCTTCCCCGAATTCTTCTATTAAGATATTATTGATGAGTCTAGTCATGAAGAGTTATCGCTTGGCTGTGTGTATGAAATGACTTCCTCTTAATTGATTGTTTTATAGAACAAATCCTTAGCGATCATTGCCACATCCTTTATATCGAATCAGTTTATCTTTATAAACAAGAAGTGCTGAGCGACGTCCGGAAAGATATCCTGTTAAATCACCTTATTTTTAAATCTTGATTAATGCCGGATAGGTAGTTTTGATTTATTTTTCATAGCATATCCTATGTTCGCGAGCTGGAATACAGAGAACAGTGAGATTTTATGCTCCTTTTCCTAGCCATTTCAATGGGTATCGATACTTAAGTGCGTTTAAAACAGCCTCAGATGAGTGATCCTGTTGAATCATATCCACTGTCACTACGGTTGAAACTTCTGGAATTAATCTGAAATGAGCCTGTTGTAAAGGTAAGACAAAATATATCTATTCCTCTCCTTGCATATTTTACAATTATAGCAATATATAATCACTCTTTCGCTTAATAAAAGCACAATATTCAAATCTGGTCAGATTGCTTAAACAATATGGTAATTTATAGAATGATCCATTAATTACTGATCAGTTCAAAAGCATATAATTATCATTAAAAGCGCATGAAAGAAGGATCTCCCTCACTATTGAGTGGTCCCTCTCGCCTCAGTGTATACGGATTTGATCAGAAATGCGAACCATAAGGTGGATAACTAATACAAATTGAACCGTAGAACGTAATTGTGTTCTATAGAAACGAATTTCAATCTGCTTCTACAATAAAAATCATCAAGCCTTTGTCAGTAGAGGGGCCTTTACATTTTCAGCTTCAAACAACCAATCGTAATGCATATCTCGTCTCTGAAACGTCTGGCAATATGATTCAATCTCAGACCGTGCGTTATATCAATATTCTGATCAAAGAACAAACCCCACTTGAACAGTGTCTTCACGATCGATTTAAACTGTTAGTCACGGTTCCCAATAAACCACCCATAGAACGCAAATTTAAAGTCATTATGTATTCAACTCTTCACTTAGAGACTACAAGAAATAAACTTCTAAGACTAAAGATAAGGAATTGGGTCGGCTGGAACTGCAATCTAAAACGTCAAGTTCAGCTGTTTTGACTGCTACTCCATCCATTATGGGACATTCTTTGTCTGTAGCTAAAAGAAGTATGATGAAAAACTCTCATTTGGTGAATTATCTTCTGGATGGAGGAGAATCTGAACGGATAAACGTCAAGGAACAACTCGATGATGTTGTCAAGAACGTATAGGAACGAAGGCATCGGCTAGAATATCTTGAGAAGGAGATACAGAAGAATCAGTCCAGTAGATATAAGGCGATTTAGGGAAGCGTTTTATGCTTTATGTGGCATTAGTGGCAATGATATTTGCCTTTTTGATGGGCATTGCTCTAAAAAAAGTAACAGTAGTTGGATGGGAAATGTCAAAGAAGCATTTTTTCGAGTAATAGACTTAATAGACTTAATAGTATTGAAGTGTATCTTCAAATGAATGATTCAATTAAGTATGAGTTTATGAAATCATTCGTAATTTTTCCATTATTATTCTAATTCCAGTTTTTTCATAACTTACTCAATTACTGTATCAATTCCTTTCTATATCATTCCCATCATCTTAGTCAGTTCCCATTTAGGAATGCTTTTTTCTTCATTTAATATTCGAACAGTGAGGGGCCCTTCTTCTATTATCTTACGATCAGTTTCCCAACTGAAAAGACTACCACGCGAGTTATGGTCGAAGATGTTAATTTAAATGAGAATTGGATCTTTATCATTATCAAGCCTCACAATAACATCCATCACTCCTTGAGATAACTGCAGTGCCTGAAGCTGAGGTTTTGCCTTCTCAAAAAACAGGTAAATTTTATCCTTAATATAGTTTTATTTATTTTGTAACTATGGAAAGAAACACCGTTGATCATATTGAGATATTGCTGTGAGTGTATAGTTATTGTAAAAACACCTGAACTATTCCATCCAAGAACAGTCAACCCATTATCTTCCCCATACTCCTATAAAGGGTTCATCTGATTGCTCATAATCGCTTTTAGAAAACCTTCCAAACATATTTTGATGGATATATGCCATATCGTTAATGTCAATCTGAATTCTGTCGCTACGACTAAAAATGTTAATAAATTGCTCCCCTGAAGTTACTTTAAGCTGATCTTTGCTTTATTAAAGAAAATATCGATATATTTTGTTGATTGCAACTTTATCTAAGTGATTAACTGTTCCCTGCAGTTCATTTGCTAGCTTTTTTACATGGTAATTTTTAATATTTTCTTCTCGATAATCCCATCCTCGATCCTTTGGACTGCGAGTTGATAGTTTCATAAAGCAGCCATTAGGAAAGTTTTAAAATATGAAGTTATCTACCTTTTTGATAAGACTTTTCTCTGCATCCTTAATTTGTGGTTTATTTAATTGAATGATCTCTTAATGGTAACGAGAACTTAGATAGTATGCTTCGATGTTTGTCATGGTGAAAGATATTGATTTAAATGTCAATTTCTGAAGTTAGTCATACCAATTTTATATCGCATATTTTTTTGACGCAGAATAGAAAAGCTCAAGACGTTGGCGATGCTCTATTTCCATTTGAATTTGCTATTCTTCACTGCATTCAGGAATCACAATAAAATCTTCACCCTCTTCAATACAAGGCCCTTCTGATTACATTAACTATAAAAGAGGTTTATGATATCAAAGAGTGAATTTAAATATAATAATCTTGAATGGCACAAGTCATCAAATTTCAATGGACTAATTTGGTTAGTTCATGGATTTTGATTTATCCTTCTCTCCCATGATGAGGCCTTCTAGTTAAGCTACTTGCTAAATTGACAGAAATTTATTGAGTTCTAAATAGAAGATTAGATACTTTGCTTGAGAAAATAAAAAGTAGATTTTTGTTTGTTGAAGGGTAGTAAAATCACTTAGACGGGTTCTCCCACCAGCAAGCCAACTGCTCGCTTTATAAATTAGTGCTCATAGATCGCTCCCACTCTTTTTGAATTTAAGATTACGAAAACAAATTGTCTAAGTTAAAAAAAATAAAAACTCAATCCTAAAAACGTGGTTTTCTTCGCCAAATTGAGGAAGTTTCTCAAGCTGGTGTTGAGTAATCTTTGCAACTGATTCCTGAATATAGTAAAGCATACTAATATTGCTAAAATGTTTGAAAATTTAAATGCAAATGAGTGTTTGCCGAGCTGATGCTAAGGTATTTCAAGAGATTTAGTTTAGTTTGGATAAGCCATTTTTAAATACTGGTAGTAAATTTTATTCATAGCTGTAAATTCTTTGTCATCTTTTGCCTTCTCCAACTATTTAGCTTCCTAATGTTACAATATTGACTTGCAGATTTTGTCCGCCATTTTAATAACTATTTCTGATCGAAATTGTGGTTCCATTTTAGTTTCCAACATTAAGAAATAAAAAATTCCTTGGTAAAAATTTCTTTTCATTATTTTTTCTACCATTTTAGCCTCTTAATCAGTGAACGAGTAGGAGGTGTGTGACAACCAATAATATAAGCTGTGTATAGTATTGAAATCACCTTGCTTGTTAAAATAATCGACTAATCGAGAGTAGTAATCCTTTGGGTTCACACCTGGCTGCGATATGATAAATTTGATGAATTAAATGTGGGTCTCAATAGAGTATGTGGATATTCTTGTTTAAATAAATTGAGCGATATTCTCTGCGATATTTTTGTATTGATCAAAATGAATGTAGTCTCTCTCAAAAGCGTTGTGGAAAAAGCCTACCAAATCAAGTCTTGAGAAATTTGTTATTTTCTGACGAATTGTGTCGAGAATCAGTTGCATTATTCGATTAGATGTCAAATTATGAGGTTGATTAAAAGATACTGCATAGTCAAATACGGATGTAACTGACGCGCTACCAATAATTTCAAGCACTTTTGCTTCGTTGTTTATTAGAAACTCAGAGTAATTTCGATTATGTAAGAAAACCCTCAATGTGTGATTAGTTATATTATCGAGTGGCTAACACAAAGAGGGATCTTTAATATAAAATATTTTTAACTTCGTAGAATAGGATGTAAAAATAATCTTTTTCAAGTCGATATTTTACAATGTTTTAGCAGTCAACGTGTTCAATCTCATTCCCTGCTCAATTATTGCTCGCACAATTGCTACAATGTCAGAAAAATAAGTAATTTTTTTACTTACATGTTCCAATAAATTCCGAAAGCTAAACTCCAAATTATAATTTTTATGGTTATAAGTTAGATATCTGATGAGGATAGTTACAAAATACGAGAATTATTGTTTGTGTTCAGTAAGAAGAGAGATATGGCTAATTACTTGATGGATTAACTGAAACAGTTCACGCTATTATTGATAATCAAGGGTTTGATATACTGCAAATTTGTTATATTTTTATAAAAAGTTTATCATCACTTTAATATATCTTTTTTCCCTTGATTCTAAGATAGCGACAGATTTTTGATTTAGAAGGTATATTAATGGTTTTTTGGCTTGCAGCTATTTTGAGGTATCCTTAAGATGTGTTTAAATAAGTTTGACCATTTCTTCCAGTTTGATATTGGCGTCATTTGTTTGGAGAAAAGCAGCGAAATCTTTGGGCTTGAAAACATAAGAGATATGCTGTAGGTAGTGAAATCTATATTGTCCATTACTAGATTGAGTTTAGAAAGGATTCGGTAAACGTGCAAATAGATCTTTTGAAACCTAATTTAGATAAAAAATGTTAAATGTATTTCTATTTTCCCAAAGTTCTTTATTGAATTCGATAAAACTTTCAGGGGTCACGTATTTTTAGCTTAATTTATCCAAAAGAGGTTCAAGTTTAATGGCTGCGGCATTATCCTTTGCAAGTCTGAAGAGGACTATAATCGTCTTATAGAGAATAACACTTTTCATATCGTTAACTTTTAATTAGTTAATATTATCACAAAAATAGGCCATATCAAAGTTTTTTATGCTCATTAGATACATCAAATGTATGCTCCACTTTATATTATTCTCTTTGAGGAGATTTTGAAATAGAATTTTTTGGTTCTTGTCGAAAAAATCATTACTCACGAATTATTATAATGAAAGCATGAACTATTTCGTTGAATCTTTTTGCTATTATTGAATATACACAGAAAGAAAATTAAAAAATTTTAGCTAATTTTCGGGTGATGATTTGTAAAGGCTCAACTTCGAGCTAAGATGCTTAAATATTCTTAAAGTGGTAAGAGGATTAATTTTTGGATTACCACTGCCATCTATGAATCCAAAGATATTTTTAAATATTTCCTGATATATTCGCATGAACCCTTGATATTTGCTAGCAAACTCACTTTTTACAATATCCATGATATCCTTTTCCTAGAGAGTTGATAAGTTCTAAAAGATAATGTTGATAATATCCTTGATCACTGGTTCATCGTTTTCATGGATATTAATGAGATTCATCTTGTTAATGGCGATTCCAATCTACACAATGTTTCTGATATTAATGTTGTTGAGATTCTTTTTAATTTATTCAAACAAAAACGAGCGTATTTAAGTTTCCACTTTATTTAAATTCTACCGCATTGATAGACATTTCATTAATATGATTACTTGGTTCTCAGTAATGCCACTCTTATTATTCTTTTTGGCTGATTCAAGATAAATCAGAATCACTTTGGAAGTAATTTGACAATCATGTATATTATTTGTGCAAGCAATTTAGTAGTACAAGGCGAATAGATCATCCAAATCTGACTGAATAACGGGTGAACTGCTAATAGTATTAATATATCTTTGGACAATACTTTTTCGAAAATTAAAATTTTAAAAACCAAGATTGCATCCCCTTTCTCTGGAAAGTCTGAAGATGGTCAAGAAACTAACTATATCTTTATTTCAGTATGTGTACTTTTGAGTGTGAGGCTAGATATGTCTACTGCCTAAATTCCTTTGATAAAATCAACTAATAACCTGAAACTAACATTTCCTTTTGAAGTTAGCAACCTTGTGATTGTTTTGGTAGCAAAAGTATACACGTTAGGAGTAAACTATGCTTTATTTTTTAAATAAACTTTGTGGAGCTCATCCATTGAGCGAGCTTATATTATTCTATATTTGTTTGATTTTACTGTCTTTGAAAGGGAGTATTCCTTTGATTATTTTAGATGGAGAAAGGGCAAGTCCAGCGCAAAGGATGAGACACAATCTTAAAACAGGAAAATAATCTCGCAACCAGCATGAATTAATAATTAAAATAAATATGGTTTGATTGGTGCCAATTAAATTTAATAATGGAATCCGAGTCTTTACCTGAATTATTTATTAACTATCAAATTTAATCTTAATTAATGTAATTTATTTTTTATATATTTAAAGTAATTAATTTTCTTAAACTTTCATAATGCTACTTAAAGAAAATATAAAACAATTATAAAAGCGATAAATGATGCTCTTTTATGACGTGCTTTTCATTTGAGTCCAGAAGGACAATTACTATATTATAGTTTACCATTTTAAATTCAATCGTATTATTCTTTTACCATTACTACATTTCTCGAGAAATCTGGGATATATTCATCTCCATCTTATTAATAATAAGAATATGCTAAAAACATATGCATTCCTAAGATTTCTTTGAGTCTTTAATCTAATAACAAAAATTATGAAAAAATCAGTATGTTGATTGTTTTCAAAATTTTGGCAAAAACATTCAGATGTCAATTTGATGATGAGGGCCTTATTTTGTGAATGTATCAGGCCTAAAAAAATGATTTTTAGGACAAACATCGAAATTCATATTTTTTAATGATCTTATGTAACTTTTTGTGAATTTATATTCTCATCTCCATCAATTCTATTAATTATTTCTTAACTTATCATATCATGTGTTTTCTCATAACTTTGAAATCGCTCGATGAAATTGCGAGCAAACAACAAAATCGACAGTTAGAGGCTTTCTGTCCACAGGAAAATGATTCTAATTTGGAAACTTGCCGCTCTAATAGCTTGTAGATGACTTTGCCTTTTGTCTTAACAAATACTCAATTCATGTTAAACAGTATTATGAATTTGCTGGGTAATAACACTCTCCACCTTGTAGATCTCGAAAAAGTAATGATGTGATAAAATCAGAAATTGATGGAAAGTTTGCAACTACTCAATCAGTCTCATAGTTAAATGAATATTTAAGAGGAGGATCTCTCACCAATTGAATTTTCTTCGAAAGTTCCTGAAATTGACATAGAAGAATGCACCCATGATCAAGAGGAAAGATTAATGGATCCATTAATTCTCAAAGTGTTTGGTCCAAAGAAATATCACTATAGGCTCCAAATGAAGCAAAACCTTCCTTCTATTATCTTGAAGGAAAGAAATTTTGACATGACTTTTGAACTTGTTAACGAGAATGGACAAAAAATTTTGAACTGTAATTCTATTATAAATCAGCTAATATCATTCATCTCGGTCTCTTGGTTTGTGATGCTAATGGATAGTGGATCACAGAAAAAAAAACAGGAGAATCATTCATGAAGGGCAAAACAGAAATTGAGATGTATCATGGAGAGGGCTCTTTCTTAAAGGTTTACCCAAAAGATGTAAGCCGCAACTACTCCCAAGGCAAAATTAACTTTATCGTCTACCCTAAACCCTCCTTAATAAAATTTGCAAGCAACGCCAGTGAGGTTGAGGAAATGGTGGACTTCAGCTAGATTGAACCAATTATTATCAAGAACATTTCTATCAAGAGCAAAAAAAATAAGTGATAAAATGATCTCATTATCTAATACTATTTTCTAATTATCCTTAACTAATATTTGTTTAAATATAATAATCACTTTGGTGATAGTATACAAAAAATAGGCTAAACAGCCATTTGAATTTCACATAAGTTAATCACACTATTTTAAGGTCATACTTAGCTGATTATCGAAACTAATCGTTGTTATAATTTATAATTAATGAAATATTTAACAAGACTTGGTATCTAAATTTTTAAAAGCACAAATTTAATTATGCAGATAACTAAGGATTTTAATTTTGTAAAACAAAAGTATAAAATCAATCAGTTATAAATTAGAAGTCGATTTTCTATCGGCTGGGAATTTCATCCTGCTTTCCGCGAACTTAAACGAGCTCCAATTTGCTTTAGCCCAGTTTTTCTTTGTCAATTTTTTGAGGAGACTCTCTCTTGTTGAAGTCTTCCAAATACATTGGATCGATGCCTTCGAATATCTTTTTACTGATGGTGTTTCCCTCTTCCATTTCCCTGCGCAGTCTTTACAGTTGCTCACTTCTGCTTTTCTTTTTGATTCTATCTTTGTGTTTGCTTGTGTTAGGAAGCTCCCCCATATTGTCGATTATTATGGTCTCAATGTTGTTATTTTGTAGGCTTTTCATCATGTTCATTGTATAACTCATCGACGTATTGTTGTCAGGCGGTTTTTCCTTCTCTGAATTTTACTCAGATTAATCATTTTTGTTTTCTGATTCAGTAGAAAGGGCTTAATTTTAGACACCTCTCTGATTTTATTTTCGTTTATATTTGATGATATATTTCCTCCTGTCTTTAATTGTATCCAGCGAGTCGAACTTTTGCAAATGTAACCCATAAAGCTGATTTTCTTAAAATAAAGTGGTGATTGCTCTTTCTAAGAAATTGATTCTATTTAAAAGCGTTTAAATATCTAACTGATTTATGATTTCTTATTTGCATTTATCGTATCTTATCATTTCATTCCAATTTTTGCACATTCCAAAATAATTTAGGACTTCATATACGAGAAACTTGCAATAAGTCAGGATATTGAAAGCCTTCAAACTTATATTGTCATTATCTTTGTATTGAAATAGTTTAGTCGATAAATCTAACTCAAAAGACATTTCAGTATAGGCTTGAACAATCAGCATTAGACCTAATATAGTGCCAACTAAACCTCCTACATAAGAGAAGAAAGAGTCAATTTTATTGAAGGAACGCTGGTATTGGGTACTAGAGCTTGCTTTCAATAAATAGAAACTAGCATAATTGTCATTAGTAACCTGATATACAATATTTTGAAATAGTTAAGGTATGATTATTCCATCATCTTCATTATTCTGAGGGAAAGGCAACAAACTATTGTCTGTTATTATAGAATAGTCTTGAATAAATCCGTTACTGTAGCTGCCCAGTTGCTTGGTAAATGTAATATAGTTGCGGTCTTAGAGGTAGTAATTCAAATAATTCGAGTCTCCTGGATTAATCAAAGGATTAACATAAAAAAAACTGAAGGTAAATTGCCCCAGCATAGATATGTATTGATCTATCGTGGCATCAGAAACACATGGCCGAGAAGGATCTGTAGAATTATTACATTTTTTTACGTTGATTTCAATCATTTGCATGCTTGGCGAAGTATATTTGCCATAAATTGTGTAGTTATACCCAATAGGGGGACACATCCATTTGTAAGCAGGCAAAGTTGTATAGCTTGTGTATAGGTCATCGTTAATATTGAAATGCTATTGAGTGCATTGGACCAATTAAATTGTTTCGTTGTAGAGCTCTATACCCCCTCGAATATAGTGGCGTTGAATTAAAGAAATGTCGAAGAATCGTTGTGTTTTATCGTTGAGATTAACTCCCATTATTCCAACTGCAAACATGAACTTGTTGGTTTATGGTTCGACAGAAATAGTGGTGGACACTGGGTCGAACAGGGATTCACTAGTTGATGTCCAGTTAATGATTTGCTTATTGATTGTCAGCAAGGCTGTGTTCATGAATAGGCCAATGAAAACAGCCACCACCAATATTGAACAAATACCTCCCGATGCAGTTTTGTACTCTGGTTCCTACTAGTATCTAAGAAATTGAGTGGTTGAAAACAAGTCGCACTTTTTAAAGGCCAATCTCGCGTAATGCAGGATTCGCATTTGATGTTTTTGAAGGGTATGAATTTCATAAAACTTCAATAAATCCAAAACTTATATTCAAGGGATAATTTTCTGACCAGAATGATAAAATTTATTAAATCTTCAAGGTGTGAATGAGATAAAATATAAAATCCAGATATGAAATTATTGTTTTTTTAGTGTCAATGAGTATGTTATTTTAGTTTTTGTTATTATCTTCATACTAAGGATACTATTTTTTAGTCTATCGAAATCAATCAGTAATAAATTCGAAATCTATCTTCTCACCGTTGGCAATTTCATCCTGCTTTCCAAGAAATTAAACCATTTATAATTTGCTTTAACCGAGCTATCTTTTGTCAATTTTCTAAAGAGACTCTCGCTTGTGGAAATCTTTTAAATATATTGGATCGATGCCTTAGAATATCTTTTTGCTGACTGTATTTCCTTCTTCCATTTCCCATCGCAGTCTTTACAGCTGTTCTTTCCTGCTTTTCTTTTTTGCTCTATCCTTGTGTTTGCTTGCTTTCGGACTATCTTCGATATTACTATTGATGATAGTGTTAATGCTACTGTTTGTCATTCTTTTCATCATTGTATAATTCATCGACGTATTATTATCAGCCGGTTTCTCCTTCTATGATTTTTTCTCAGATTAATCGCTTTTGTCTTCGGATTAATCTTCATTGCTTTAATTATTTTTAATCTCTTAACTGCTCAATTTTTACTTAATGACATATTGTTTTCTTCGACGTTTTAACTTGATTAGAGAATCAAACTATTGTAAATACAGACAGTACAATTGATTCTCTTAAAATAAAACTTCAATTGCTCTTTCTAAAAAATGCATCTTGTTAATCATTAGTTAAATATCGAGCTGCTTAGTTATTTCCTACTTGCACTCTTTATATTTTATCATTTAATGCCAATTTTTACACAGTCCAAAAAAATTAAGCAATAAGTACACAAGGAAGCGACAATAAGTAAGCAGATTGAAACTATTAAAATTGTTTGGATCGCCTTCTTTGTATTTGAATAGTTTTTAAGAAAGATTAAGTTAGAAGGACATCTCAGTATAGGCTTGCACAATCAGCATAAATCCGAGTATTGTACCGACCAAACCTCCGACATAGGAGAGAAAAGAATCAATTTTGTTAAACGAACGTTGATAGGCCACACTGGAACTTGATTTCATCAGAAAAAAACTGGCGTAGTTATCGTTAGTAACTTGATATGCGATATTTTGAAATAGATCTGTAATAACTACTCCATCATCCTCCACGGTTTGTGAATAGGGCATTAAGCTAACATCAGTTATTATGGAGTAATCTTTTACGAAACCACTACTCATCATTCCTAGTTGAGTGGTGAACCTCATATAGTTACGATCTTCAAGAAAGTAGTCCAGATAGTTTGAATCTCCTGGATTGATAAGTGGGTTGACATATAGAAAACTAAAGAAAAATTGTCCCATCATTGCCATATACTGATTGATAGTCGCATCCGAAACGCATGGCCGAGTCGGATCAGTTGAATTATAGCATTTTCCAAGATATACCTATAGAGATTTCATGCTTTCAGAAGTCCACTTTCCTTAAAGGGTAAAATTATACCCGAGAGGAGGACATAACCACTTGTTAGCAGACAAAGAACCATAACTTTGAGCTATTTAAGAGTTGGTATTAAAGTGTTCTTGAGTACATTGAACCATTTGAATTGTTTTATTGGCGAGCTATACACTACCCCCTTGAGTGAAGTGACGTTAGACTAAATATATATCAAAGAATCTTTGGTTTATGTCATTTAAGTCAATTCCCATAATGTTCACTGCAAACATAAACTTAGTATTTTCTGGATCAACAGAAATAGTAGTTGGCAGGGGGTTGAAAGATGTCTCGCTAGTACTACTCCAGTTAATAATTTGCAAATTGACAGTCTGAAGAGCTATGTTCATGAATAAGCCAATGAAGACGCCAACCACTAATATTGAGCATATTCCTCCTGAGGCTGTTTTGTATTCTGGTTAGTCTTGGTAACGCAGGAACTGTGATGTTGAAAACAGGTCAACCTTCTTCAATAGTTATTGACTATAATGGAGAAGTCTCATTTTTTCGAGTATATTTGAAAGATATTCTGATAAATAGAACACTTAAATTAAAACATTCAATTTTCTGACGAATATTAATAAAAACAATTAAAATCAAACCAGATTAAGAGGAGTTTTTTAAGAATAGTTTTACATACTTTTGATTGTATACTATTGCATTTAATATATATGTAATTATTGGTTGGTTATTAATAAATTTGGAGTTCGATGAATAACCATAACAAAAAAGATATTGCTTTGATCAATGGTCTTTCCTTTTAAATCTCAAGTGAATCTTTCTTAACAATACTGAGCTGCATTTTTAATTTTTAAACTAAAGCTGCATTATTTGAGAACAAAATATTTAGTTTTACAAAAACTAAAGAAAATATTGCCCAAATAAGCTGCAGATTTAAAGCATTTTAATTTATAGAGAGACAAACCAAGGTTATACTTCATTATCGAAGATCTTAAAGAGATGAATGAATTCATACTATTTCTCAGTATTTGTTCAACTTTATAAAAATTGCCCTTCAGCTCAAAAAGTGTGCCAATAAGAAACACTGAAACATTTAAAAACAATTTACTCTCACAGAATATTCCAATTCCTGATTTTTTTATCTGCCTCAAATTTTTCGTTTTATTAAAAAATCATTTTCTTGGCTTTGGGAACATTAAGTCTGATATTTTCTTGTAGAGTTACTCGATCAAATGATAAAACTCCTCATTTGTTAGATTTTAAAAAATGAAGTAGTATTATGAAAATAAAGTTTTTTTTAGAGGAAGTACAATAATCAGTCTAATTTTTTTTAATTGAACTTGAAAAAAAGAAGTGAAGACAGAAAAATGAATTAAAATCATTGGGAAGTAAGGGCATAGTCATTATTTTTTTAGAATTTAAATTTTAGTTAAAATGATAAGAACTTTAAAATGAGCCTAAATAAAAAAATGTCTAACCTAGTTTTTTTGGTAAGATCATAGATTTAAACAAATTTGAGGCTCCCGTAGACATATTAAACAATTTAGCTTAATTATTCAAGTTCATATAATTTGCATTTCAAAAAAATTTATCAAAAAAAAAAATATGCCTCTCACCATGTTTCCTTATTTATAAATTATAAAACTAGTTCGTAAGACTCATACGTTACTACTAATCAAAATATTGCCATTAAAATCACCATGGACTACGGTAAATACTAATAATACTCTATTTTAATTCTCAATAATAATAATAATATAGAACACAGATAAAAGGGACTATCAAGCAAAATGCAATTTTAAAGAAAGTAAAACTCTCTGAATCAAGAAATGAATGATTCTACTATCTCTTAACCACAAGAAACTCGAAATCAAAATCACAAAAAAAGATATTATCGAAAGATGTTTTTGAAGAGGGCTTTAGATAAGTTGGCTCGTGCCCACAACACAAATTAGTAAAAGACTTTTGAATCACAAACTTTTATTTCTTAGCAAGATACAGGAACATAGTGGGAATTTAATTATTTTACTTTTCCCTCTCATTAAGAATGATTGTCTTTATTCTTATATTACTTCTGCTAAATATTCTTTCTGATAATATTTGTGATCAATTCACCTTTCCTAAAGCTTGGAAAGGCTTTTCTTATTTAAGATAAGTTTATATAAGTAAATTTCTAAATGGTTTATCCTTCATTTATGCTACATCGAAATTTGATCTTTTGCAAAAATATATTGAATTTAGAAGGCACTGATGGTAAAGTTTACTAAAAATAATGAACTTTTTATCATGCATGCTCAAAGAGAAAATTTCAGCAGAAACTTCAAAATGGTTAGAAAACTATAATTATAAATTAATATCATAATCATATTATACTCTTATGTAAATTTATTGACTTCTGTGAGCTAGAATTGAAAAATAGTCTTTTATACTGATACAAATGTCATTAAAGTTACCAATTGTAAGTTTTTCTTTAAAAGATCATTTAAAAAATCAAAAAAAATACCGAATATAAACCATGTTTCAGTTAGATGGATTGCCAGCGGCAATAATATAAAAAATTCATTCTTTTTTTAAGTTATTAGTTAAATTTGAATTATTCCTTTAGAATATTAAAGATAAACGATGCATAATTGAATTTAAATATAGATTTAGATGACAAAATAACAAAACCACGATATTAGTAGCAATAGAATCTGATTTATTTTAAATTAAAGAATCTTTTATTAATCTTAGCAGCATCTTTAAGATGAAGATAAACTCAAATAAACAAAATCAGTCAGTACTCTTCCAATTCTCTTAATCAAGACCATTCTTTCAATTTAATGAAAAGGCGTGTAGTTCAAGCCTGCTTCTTGATTTTTAATTTTAAGCATTGTTTAATATCATAAGTACCATTTAATTATAATTAAATGAATATTTTATAAACTTATAGTCTTATCACAGCTGAAATTATCTAAATTACTAATATAAATTCTATTAGTAAAAATAATCAGTTCTAAGTAAAAAATGAGCAAATTAAATTTAATTTAAACTCACACTTTTGTTGAAATTAGAAAGAAGCCATTTTATTGACAAAAATAATGAATTATTAAATATTAAAGCTTTAAAGAATACCTTTATTCCAAATTTAAATGATTCTTCATTTCATTGATAAGTAATTAGCTTAATATTAATGGAATTTTTATTTATCATGCGCTGAAGGCTTATTAGCTATGAAACTCATGACTTCCAACCATCCATGTTTTTATCATATCTATCTCTTACAAGCACACATTATGCTAGAGCTTTTTAATTATTTTATAGTCAGTGAATTCTTGGTTTGCAAGCAGCTTCGAATAAGATGCACGAGCTTATATCTAATGAACAACAGTGTCACGCTATCCGTGAATCAAGAAGATAGGCATTTTGCCAAAGTTATGAAGTTTTGTTGATTTAAGGAGATAACCACTGAGAGATATTGCTCCAGCCAGGGTTTGCTTGGAGGATAAAGAATATTGGAGCGATAGTACTCCCCCTTGGCTGACTCCTCCAACATAAATACGCTTATAAGGGCTCAACTTTCCTTCAGGCTAATTTTATTTCCAAAATTTTATTTCTTCTTGAACATATTTATCCACGATTCGACAACTATCATTTATTTGCTAGAAATTGAAAATTTTTTCCTAAGGATCTGTAAACCTTTTCGTTGAATAAAGGTCATACCAAGAAGGCTTAGTGGTCTTAGCAAGTGTAACCCACCTTATAGGAGCCTGTATAAGTTTTATTCTGCCTCCATGGTAAAGTGGAGAATCGGAATGTGTAAAAAATGAAACAAAATTAATGGCCTCTCCTCCTAAACCATGCAACCATATTAAAGAATACCTGGGTTTTTAATCAGAAAGAATGATTGATCCATCTCTAACGGATTTTATTATTTTGGAGACTTTGCTACCAATCATGTTAATAAATTTATATATATGGCTATTGTTTAATAAGTAAAAGATTATTGAATTGTAATAGTCTACATAATTTAATGATGATGTTTGAACAAAAAGCACTGTAAACAAAGTTGTAGAAATAAAGATAAAATCAAAATGGCGAAGTATAATAAAGAAAATAATAAGTTTATTATCTCTATCAATTTAATCAATCACCTTAAATTAAAGATATTATTATCAATTATTATTTGAATGTTTGTTTCTCAACTGTCTCTATTTGTTATAAATTTGGTAAAGCTACCGGTAAATAAACAGTTCATTTAATAGTTAAATGATTTTACACTAATTTTTAAGTGCACCACAATCAAATAAACGAACTCATTTCAAAAGATTTACATCTTTTATATCTATAAAAAACTTTGTGGTTTGATACTTATTGATGACTATCAAATTCAGATTTATAGTTATTGATTTAATTATTTATCTGCCAGCTGAATAGAATGATAATGACAAGCATCATTTGTCTTTTTTGTTAGTGGATGGTTCCTCTTCCTCGCCAAGATCATTCATGATTTCTCCAATTGATTTTTCGATATCATCGATACGTTTGCCTGATTAAGTGAATAGTTACCCATCTAATCAACCCTGCCAATAATGTTGGAGGACATCTCATCAAATCGTTCCTGCATTTGTTTAAGCATGTTCTGAACAAATTGGTTAAGTTCCTTGGTGTTAGGGTCATCGTTTGATTTCTTATCCATTCAATTTAATTTTCAATTATAACTCCATCTAAATTGAGCATTAAAACAAAGCATTAAAATTAATCTATAAAAAGTATTTTCAATCGAACATTGATTTCTTATTACTTCACAGTATTAACTGCGTTTTCTTAAAGAATAAACTATAATATTACCACCCATGTAAGCGGAAGACAGAAGCCTAACCACATTCTAAAAAATTTGGAATATAGGCTTTAACCTTCGCTATGCAGTGATGGGTATGTTTTAATCATGGAGCAGCCAAAATTTGGTTCAAGCTGGTGACTCCATCTATTTTTTAGGAAGACAGATAGAAATCAATAAA
>Ga0302268_1000322_pt1 | contig 30415 bp, 26 predicted proteins | sample III_Bog_E2_1_FD_194554 | JGI IMG/M metagenome (GOLD analysis project Ga0302268, IMG submission 194554) | Peat permafrost microbial communities from Stordalen Mire near Abisko, Sweden - III_Bog_E2_1 | ecosystem: Environmental > Terrestrial > Soil > Wetlands > Peat | place: Sweden: Abisko... | reverse complement strand
ATTCTCCACGGGCTATAATAATATGATCGAGTAAGCTGATACCGATAGCTTCGCATCCTGTCTTTATCCGTCGTGTGATTAATTCATCTTCATGACTTGGCCGGTTTTGTCCTGAAGGGTGATTGTGGCCAACAGCCAGGGCCTGAGCCGATTTTTCGAGTGCTATTTTAAGAAGCATGGGGATGTCAACTACAGTTTGCTTACTCCCTCCTTGTGTCAACCGTTTCATTTCCAATACTTTGTTCGCGCCGTTTAGTAACACGAGCCAGAATTCTTCATGTGGAAGGTCTACTAATTGTGGTTCAAAAAGATCAAAAAGATCTTTACTGGAAGTTATTTTCTTTCGTTCAAGGGTTTCACTTGTCTTTCTCCGTTTTCCCAGTTCCAGCGCAGCCATAATGGTTATTGCTTTTGCTTCCCCTATTCCCTTAAAACGTTTACATAAATCGGCGATGGAAAGTTGTGCCAGTTCATTCAGGTTGTCCTGACAGTCATGAAGGATCCTTCGTGTAAGTTCAACTGCCGATTCTTCCCTGTTTCCCGAACCTATCAGTATAGCAAGTAACTCTGCATCCGAAAGGCTTTGGGTGCCTTTCCGGAGCATCTTTTCACGTGGACGGTCATCTTCCGCCCAATCACGAATAGTCAATCGTTTGTCGTCAGTTACCATGCGTCAAAAATACAAATAATTTTTACTATCACAAACTTTCTTAAAGGGAAATTAAAAAACTGCTCCACGTTTTCGGTTGAAGCAGTTTTAAAATACTTTTTAAGTACCCCGGATCTATTCTTTATTTAACTCCCAGATAGTTGCAACAAATTTATTCTCCGCAAAGAATTCATTCCATCCTGCTGGTGCAGGACCTTCAATTGCTTTAAAAAATAATTTATCACCCGAACAATCATATACTTCTTCATAACTATAATCTATTAGTCCTGAATTAGAATAGCTAATTACATAATGATTTTCGTCTTTATTCGTATAGACAGATATAGCTATCGAAATCCCTGTAAAATCTGTTGTAGTCTGCTTTTTACAAAATTCTGAAAGCCAGAAGGTTTTATTCACCGGATCTTTTATTCCACAAGCCGTTATATTTCTGTTTACTGTAATATTATGTACGCCCGAATTTTCCATACATCCCCCAATTCCAAAAAGAGTAACAAAACAGCCTAGTATTAATGTAGTTTTTCGAATTATCATAAATTTATTTGTTCAATGTAGTCGAATAAAAAAAATATTGTACGATATATATAGTTTTATATTTCTAAATCTTGACAAAACATGTCTTATTTGTTTATTGCTTTTTTATGCTTGTTATTTTTATCTCTCTGTATCCCGGTGTTCTCCAACCACATGAAAAATAAGTATTTAATATTTGATAATCCACCTTCACTTTCAGGCTGTCTTGTTTAAAGCCAGGATTAAGGTTTACGGGCGAATAAACGACTGTGTCAAACTTTATTACCCATCCGCATCCATCTACTTCCGGATTACCATAATTAAGGACAAGCCCGTTCGTAGTCTGTAGTTCCAGGTCGCTCTTATTATCACAACTTACTGCTATAATTCCAACAGACAACATTAGAAACAGGGCACACTTATTTCTTATTTGCTTTTTCATTATAATTTCTTATTCTCAACAATCATTGAATATGATAACTTTCAAGTTCCCAAACTCCATTTCCCAAAACAGGTCCGAGGCTAAATTCATTCTGACTGAATTTCACAAGCCCTATATGTTCTTTAAAATAAATCGTGTCATTTGTCCATGTATTGACTATATGACCTCTTATTTTAGAGAGTTGAAATACATCGTTGAAAGTACCTGATGGAACATTTACAGTCAGTTGCTTCAATACCCTGGTGGTATCTCCATAGGTGACATTTGTATGCCAGGAATTACCTTTTATTAATGGTAAAACGTAGTACATCCTTTCATAAGGCATCATATTTGAGCAAGTTGAACAAGGATTGTCGAAGATACTCACATCATTTCCGGTTATGGTGACCCAAACCGTGTCAATAAAAGTCACGTTTGTAAAGTGATACGTATACTGCCAAAGATTCGCACTATCACCGTTTGGTAATTTTCCCCCGCCTACAATGATCACCTGAATGGTCCCATCATTCATCCCTGTTAACCTGTAAGTCCAGTTATCACCAACCTGATCGGGAAAGTATTGCTTTTGAGTTTCCATGATATCGTTCCGGCATGAGTAAAATAAGGTTATTACCGCAACCAACAAAAGGAATTTAAATCGTTTCATAACAAATGTTATTGATAATATCAAATCTAACCATTCTTAATTTCTATACTCAACACATCAATTTATATTAAGTATTTTATTACGGATATCCGTTTTATTTTATCAGAATTTTATATAGTTTTCTGTTCGTACCAAATGCATAGCCGGTATTATTAGTCGGAAAACATACAGGACTGCCAAATTCCAGATTGTCGTGGTTTATCCATGTCTTACCTCCATCATTCGTTTCAGTCAACATGGTTGTATAAACTCCCCAGTCACCTCCTGTATAATGTCCTTTTCCGATGGTAAAACCATAATTTTCTGAAGCGAAATAGATTTGAGAATAACCGGTCGCAGAACTTTCAAGTGATTTCCACGTAATCCCTGAATCGGTTGTTTTAAAGACATGTGGATCACCGCCACAATATCCAACATTTTCGTTCACGAAGCAAATGTCGTATAAATGAACATTTGTATCCGACGTAATTTTGTTCCACGTATCACCTCCATTTGATGTTCTGAACAAATTACCGAATAAACCTGTAATAAAACCTGTTTTTGCATTCACAAAATATACTTTTGTGATATATCCTTTATAATCAATTGTAAATTCCTTCCAGCTTTTTCCACCATCGTTTGTTCTGATTAATAACCCTGACCCAACTGCAAAACCGGTATCCTGATTAACGAAAGTAACTGAATTTAATTCTGACCATTGATAGGGTACAGTTTGCTTTGTCCATGTAATTCCGCCATCCTCCGTTTTTAGAACAACGCTTCCCGGAACAGTAGTATTATTGCCGCTACTCCCCGATTGACCTCCGACTGCATAACCTGTATTTTCATTTACAAAACAAAGGTCGTATAAAGGGAGAATGGTGGGTGTGTTGTATAAAGTCCAGTTAACGCCTGCATTTATTGTTTTATAAATTTCACCTGAATCCGTAGTACAATAACCTACGTTTTCACTGAAAAAATAAAGTGCCCGTATACTGCTTTTCAAATCTGTATCGTACGAGGTATATGAATAGCCACCGGTAATAACTAATTCATCGGTAGATGCTTTGCAATTGGAAAGCAAAAGAACAACTCCAAAATAAAACAGGTATATGATTTTTTTCATATCTAAACAGATTGCTTGTTAAACCTTATAGATGCCAATTGTAGCAGATTCGTTGCATATATAGTATTTTAAAACACAAGAAAGCTGAATCAACAATTGGGTCGATTCAGCTTTCCTGTGTTTCTCAAGTACACTATTATCAGATCAAATATCTCTGATTTTAAATGGATTATACGATATACTGTTATCGAACACATTTGTCTTCTCATGTCTTTTCACCTTTTTTACAACAAAATTGGTGAGTGGCAGGGCAATGATTTCATAGGTAGTTTTCAACACTGTCTGAGTCAGGATAAGTACCATAAGATGATGCGGGTGAAGGATTCCAGAAAAGGCAATGGTAAAGAATACAAGCGAATCGGCACCCTCTCCCACAATGGTAGAGGCGACAGCACGGATGGAGAAATGCCGGCCATGTTGCAGAATTTTCATTTTACTCATTACATAGGCATTCAGAAACGAGCCGAACAGGAAAGCAATGAAACTGGCCACTGTCATCCGTTCTGTGTTATGAAGAATCAATTCAAAAGATCGTTGATAAATAAAATGAGGCGAAGCAGGTGCCCAGATACTGATCCGGAAAATGATGACTGCCAGAAAATTCAGAAGGAAGCCGTTCCAGATGATAAGTCGCATTTTCCGGTAGCCCCATACTTCTGCTATCAGGTCATTAATGATGTAGGTGACCGGAAAAATAAGCAAACCGGCAGTTATATCGATACCATCTACTCTTATCAATTTTTGTCCGACGATATTAGCGACTATCAGGCAAACTGTAAACAGCATACCAAGGATCATAAAAGTTACCGATACCTGTTTATTCATCTTTCTTAATTTACGGGTACAAAGATAAATGATTTATTTGAAATAAAAGAGAGACTATGCGATATGCAATCTCTCTCCATTGATATTTAAAATTAATTCAGTATAAATTATATTATCCGCTGTTTAATACAATCCTTTGCCCTATGACAACTATCAAATATTGAATAAAAACAGAGAATTGATTACATTTTGATACAATTAACAATCCATAGAATCAAGACAAATTCCAATTCCCAACCCAAAGGTGTCTCCGAGGTGTGCCCAAGGGAAACCCGAAGAGACTACGAGGGAAAACCGGAAAGAATAAAGTTGCAAAATCAGTAGAGAAAAGAGCAAAATGATAATACCTCTCAGGATACAAACCGAAATAAATGTACAATTTATTCATTTACGATTTACAATCGGGAGGGTACAAAAGTTGTTTACATTTAATCAACTAACGGAACGAAGTAAGTCTCGTTTACCGGATCAACCAATATAGAATCATCAACCCAGAACACGGAACGCGGAACGCGTAACACTGAACCAATCAACCAATCAACCAATCAACCAATAACTATAAGTTTGATCTTATTTAAAATTTCTCAATGGTCCAGTGTGTTTTTTCAGGATTAAAGTCGTAAGTGGCACCTTTCACAATTGCTTCATCCTTGTTCTTTTGTAAAATCAGTTTAGAATCAGCATCCGTTTTCATAAAACCTGACCAGAATGGGAACAGGTCAATAAATTTACCGGTTATTTTATTAAATATATACTGAGGTGTTCCGGGATTTGACAGATCATCTGTTCCACCGATCATATCGATCCTGAAAAAGACTTCAAGAGGGAAATCCGCATCATCCAGATTGGTATATTTAACCCGGTAGAATAATTTATTGTCTTCCCAAATGCCCTGGATCTCAAACTTTAAAGCCTCTTTCGCATTCAGTGCGACACTGTCTGAGAATTGCCGGACATCCGGTAAATTAAAAGTGATGTATTTAATTGATTGAGCATTGCAAATGAATGCAATTGAAAGCAATAAAAAAAGAAGTTTAGTCTTCATAGTTATATAGTTAGTAAATCAAACAGTTTATTCGTTATCGGACAGGGAAACTCATTTTAAGTATCCTTAAACCCGATTCGATCTGTCAAAGGTACTCAATTATTCGATTTATACAGGTACGTTGAAACAGAATAAGTTACTTTCATAAATGTTCTGAATGAACGAATAAACGAATATAGCCAAACCTATCACCCTACCATTAGAAAAGCGAATTATTCTTCACCAGACACATCAACTGACAAACACTCTATCACGAATGAACCGACAAGCTCATCAATCTATGATTCTGACAAACGATATCCTTTCATGGTTATTCCGTCCTTAAACAATTAGATCAACCAATTTCATATAATCCAGAATAAGGTCCACGCATTTATCAACATCCAGTTTGCTTGTATCGATGGTAAGATCATAATGCAGGGCATCATTCCATTCCCATTTTTTGTCAGTCACAATCCGGCAATAGCGGGCCCGCTCCTTATCGCTTTGATCAATCATGTCCTCTGCTGCAACTTCAGAGACATGATAAAGTTTCTTAATCCGTTTTTTCCGGGAAGCTCGGTCTCCATGTAAAAATATTTTGACAATATCCGGATAGTTATGCAGGATATATGAACCGCACCGGCCGATGATTACTGCCGGTTTTTCATCAACAATATGCTTTATTATTTCACCTTCCGCCTGAAATAATTCACGATCGGTTGGTGACAGTAATTTAGGTGGTACATATAAATCAGTTGCCATAGTATTAAACTGCAGAAACGAATTCCAAAATGAAAGTATCTTTTCATCGTTCGAAGCCACATCTTCTTCGAGTATTGCAAACTGTTTGGCCACTTTGTCGATGATTTCACGGTCAGCATAAAAGATGTTCAGCTTCTTTGCCAGTTGTTGTCCGATATACGCTCCCCCGCTCCCTAATTGCCGGCTGATGGTGATTGCAAATTTCTTTGTCTGTTCCATATTCTTTTCCCTGATTTAATTTTTTTCGATTCAGATTCGTGATCTATACAAGTACAAAACTACTGAATATTTGTTTTAATTCCTATAATTTTAAACGATATTTTATATCTTAGAAGTAGCATTTCCATTTTAAAGTACAACAGTTAAGCATTCTGATCTTCATTAGTAAATATGGAGAAAGAAAAAATCAGACTTAAGTTTACTCAGTGGTAACATTTGGAAAGATTAGTGTTGCAAAATAGTGCAAAAAGTAGTAAATTGATAAAAGAGGCAAACAGAATATTATAGTTAATAGCGAATTTGATTCATAACCATAGTTTCCAAATATAATCTGGCATATATACTTAAAGAGTAAGTTCGTTTAAACCTTGTAAAATTTATTAGAATAGATAGTGTTTATACTATCTATTGGTAACTCTCACCACTTTAAAGAATAATTATTAGAATTCAAATCCAAATAAAGTACCAGATGGATCTTTATCATTTAACTTTAAAACAATTTCTGTCTCAGTAAACTTAATAGGTTTATCTTCCCCATCAGTAGGGAGGTCTGACTTGATTACGGATAAAATATATTGTATTTTATACTTTTGAATTATTTCTTTTATCAATTCAAGAAATCTGGTTTTTATTCCATTGTCCTGTTGTGAAAGAACGTCATCATGATATATAAAACGATAATAAGATTCTTTATTGTATGTACAAAGTATTGCTAAATCAAACGCAACACATAATAGCTTCATATAAGTATTACCTTCATCTTTTGCAGTGTCTTTTTTGTCATCTAATTTTGATTTTACTTTTGGTGAAATAAAATCCACATTGTTATTTGAGTTTATATTCCATGACAATACAGCATTTTCATCCATAATTTTCCTGTAGAATCTTGAAAAATTAGTTCTTATTTCAGAATATTTTTCATTTTTGTCAGTAGTAAGATATACTTCTTTTAAGGAGTCAATAGTGTTTTTTATGTCACTATGAAGTGTTTCAATTTCGTTCTCCTTTTTTATAATTGTATCAATAGTATTTAGTTTTTCTTGAAATTTAAGCAGTTTACCTTCTACTTTTACAAGTTCCTTTTGGCAAAACTTAAATTTTGAAAATGTATCACTATCTGTCAGATTGTTTAACAACTTCTCGCGTTCTTTGTTGAATCTATATAGTTCTTCATTGATTTTATCAAGTTCTTTAGATTTATTACTAAGAGTTTCTTTTAAAAGTTTATTTCTTTCAGTAGTAAGTTTCTCATTAAAGGCGACTAGATTAGTGTAATCAGAAACTAATTGTTCAGGAAAAAATATTTCAGTCTCTTCAAAAACCTTTTTTACCTTATCTATGTCAAACGAAAAATTATTCTTAATAGACTTTCTAAGTTTATCAATTTCGAAATTAAGATTATAGGAATATGAGTTTAGTAGGCTGACATTGTTTTCAAGTTCTTCTATTCCTTCCCTAATCAATGCTTTGTCTTGTTGATAAAAATTAAACCGATCAATTTGTTCTTCTACTTCTTTAAAATCAGCATTTAGAATTGATTTTTCAGCGACAATTTCATCTCTATCTTCAACCTTTACTGAGTATTCATTTTTGAGACTACTAATAAATGCTTTTATAGTTTCAACTTTTAAGTCATTCTCATATTTTAAGCGAAGTAATTCACCCTTGAAACCCAACAAATCAAATACAAAAGGCTTCCAAGTAATGTCTTTCCCTGCAAATTTATTGAGTCTATAGACATCTTTAAAATCATTTTGGGTCCGAAGGGAATAGCTAATTGATTTTCTATAATCGTATTCCTTATTATGGAAGAAATCCATTGACAAGTATTCGGAAAGTATTACCTTGGCTTTGTCAATTGCAATGTTCTCATATTTCCACTTTGATGGAGGAACAAAACCATCTGTTTTTTGCTCATTTAAACTAAACGAAATCCTGGTATTTGAAGAAATACGTCTTCTAATCGTCAAATATTGTCCAGAATTTAAAAATAGTTCTAAGTAAAAGATATAGTTGTGAAAGATAGATTTTTCTTCATCTTTTATTTTTAATAAAAAATGTTTTTTATCAATTTCTTTCAATAAAAGAAAGTCAATAATCTCAGCAAGTTTAGTTTTCCCTAAATCATGCGAATTTTTCTTCTCATTGAAATCAGATTTTACATCAGCATAAACTATATTCAATCCATTTAAGTTGAATAGTATATTCTTGAAACCTTCAATGTTGCAATATAATTTACTTAGTTGCATTGTATTTAAATGAATCAGTTTGTTCCAAATAGATTATTTTCCCTAGTAAGTAAAGGAAATTAAGTGCGTAAGGATAATTTTCCTTTCCCCCTTGGCCTATATTCTCTATTACCTTTTTTGATAAATCATCGTAGCTGATTTCATAAAATGGATTTAGCTGTTTCAATATAAAAGCACTTATATTGATAACAGAGAAATCCGGATTCGTATGTCTGTCTGGTCTAATCATTTTTTACCAATTAAGCATTCAAAATACATATAATGCAGAAATGTGGTCACATGCCTTTTACTACCTTTTAAATCGACTGCCCCATCGCATATTAATTTGTAAATGAAGACAAATAATTCTTCAAAAGCAGTAAAATCGTCCCTTCTTAATGTAATCATTTGACTTAACTCATTAGCTGTATCGAAATAATAATCTTTCAACTCCGAGTTAATAGGGTTATTCAGAAATTCTCCAATTTTATCAAAATCCATTAGTGATTTTGAAAGTATTTCATTTTTATAATACGACTCACTCAATAAATTCTTCTCGTTCTTTTGGTCTTTCTCAATATGGGAGTAATCATATTTGAGTTTTTCAACTTCGTCTTGAATATCAACACTCATACTCGGTAATTGTTGTTTGAATGTGAGAATTATTTCTTTAATCTCCTCGTCAGAGAATTCAAAGGGTATATGGTGTTGATCTAATTTATATGATCTAACGATATCTTTATTTGAATTTAGATATTGATTATTTATAACCTCTTTGCCAATTATCACTGCATTGCTAATACCTGTCTCCTGAATAATTTTTCGACAGAGCTCTTCACCTTTTACTCCGGAATACTTTCTGTTTGTAAAAAGCATATAATTATCAATCTCACCAATTGCTTTAAGTTTTTTGATTTTTACAATCTCATCTTTTACAATTTTCTTAAAATCTTTATCAGAACAAGAAGAAATTGGACTCAAAGAACGCTTTGCTTGAATTACAAATATACCCTTCCAATTGTCTATTTTAGATGGGTAGTTTTGAGCAACTCCAGTAAATTTACCATCACGCCCTCCATCTTTCCCTGGTGAAAACACCACAATACCAGTGCCTAATATTCTCTGACAAATAGTGTTTATCAAATCTTCAAAAGTAGCTTCATCTAATAGTTCTAAGCGGTAATCCATTTTTATATAAATTAAATTATTCTAATTTATCTGATTGTCAACAGTAAATTTGACTTATATTTAAATAAACTATTGTGTTAAACCTGTTCCTTTGATATATGACTTATAGTTTATCCCATTGAAGGATACATGTTATTGCGGATTTAAGTTTCTACTTTTGGATTTATTTTATTATAATTTTTCAGCTGCAAATATAGTTATTTATTTCACACACATTTAAATTTCTCTATAATATTGTTTAATGTTTAATACATATTTGCCGATGTAATTTAGGCTTTATGCTATTTCTATAATCTATTTAAGAGAATGATTATTTTTAATCAAATTTATTTGAATTCACACCTTAAAAGCTCAAGTTGAGTAAAATAGCTTTAAATGTATGAATTTATTTAGTATTTAATTATGGCGGTAGAATTAGTTTTTTTTGTCAGTGTAGGCCATAAGGATATATATATGATATAGGAAGAATTTAAGGCATGCTAAGCCAAAAAGAAAGGCTAAGTATAACGCTTAGCCCCTCTTTATAGTAATTATCAATTGAATATCCGTATTTTACTGAATGATCAGGTCGTAGGACATACGTGCCTGAATGCCGTTGATCCTACCGAGATTTTTTATTTGCATGAACGCATTATACTGATCGCCAAGTTGCGATTTTAGCAGGCTCGTCTGGATGTCTTTGCTGAAATTCTTCATAATCTTGGTGGCAAAGTCTTCCTTTTCGGGATATTCGCTGATATTATACGATTTCAGTTTTGCTTTGTCCACTGCCATTTTAATAGCATCATTCAATCCGCCGATCTTATCTACCAGCCCTATTTTCAGAGCATCTTCCCCTGTCCATACACGTCCTTCGGCAATTGCTTTGATTTGCTCCGGCTTCATCTTACGACCTTCGGCACATCGTTTTACAAAGAGTTCATATCCACGATTCACATAGTTTTGCATCAGGGATCGTTCTTCAGGAGTAAAGGCACGGTTAATGGTTATGGCATCACTCATTTTGTTGGTTTTAATGCCATCCCAGGTAATTCCCAGTTTTTCGTTCAATCCGCTGATATTAGGGATCACTCCGAAAATACCAATGGAACCGGTAATTGTATTAGGTTGTGCAACAATCTTGTCAGCCATACAGGCAATGTAATATCCCCCTGAAGCAGCATAATCACCCATAGAAACGATCACCGGTTTTTTGGCTTTAAGGAGTGTTAATGCATGACATATCTGCTCTGAACCGTAAGCACTTCCTCCCGGTGAACTGATTCGGAAAACGACTGCTTTTACCTTGTCATCTTTGGCAATATCGTCAATAGTTTTTACCATGTCTTTGGAAACAATACCTTCTCCTTCTTCATCTGTAATTTCGCCTACAGCATAGATGATGGCCACTTTGTTTTTGTCATACTTATTCGTATCCGACACTTTGTTCATAGCCGTTTGTTTCACAAAAACAAGATTATCTCCCTTTTTTAAATTCTTATCACACTTTTTCAGGATACTATCGACCTGTTCAATGTATACCAGTGAATCAACCAACGCGTATTGTTTTGCTTTCTCAGTTGGTTGGAACATCATCATTTCATCTGCATATTTATTGAGCTTTTCAACCGGAATCTTACGCGAAACAGAAACATCCTTCAGAATAGTATTCCAGATTGAATTCATGAATACGGTTACCTGCAGGCGGTTGGCATCACTCATCTTAGTCATGATAAGGGGTTCAACGGCTGATTTAAATGTACCTACTTTCACAATCTGCATTTCAATTCCCAATTTGTCGAGGGTCTTTTTAAAGAACATGGTTTGAGCAGAAAGTCCTTTAAACTCGAGCATACCCTGTGGATTCAACAATATTTTATCGGCAACAGATACCAGGTAATACATTCGTTGTGAATAATTGTCGGCATAGGCTACAATAAATTTCCCAGATTTTTTGAAATCAATCAACGCATTCCTGATTTCTTTAATGGAAGCTATACCACCCGACAGAGAACCTCCTTTGAGGTATATTCCGACGATGTTTTCATCTTTCTTCGCTTTGCTGATATTGGATAATACATCGTCCAGACCAATTGAATTTTCGGTTGGTTTTCCAAGTGCCTGATTTAAAACTCCCGTGAAGGGATCATCCTTTGAACGGTCGATCAGAGTTCCCTCCAGATTCAATTCATACACCGAATTCGGTTTCAACACAGTGGCTGAGTCGCTCGCACCTGCTACTACACCAATGACAGCAAAGAATATGAGCATAAAAAGAATCGATGTAATAATAACTCCAACTATTGTAGCCAGCGTGAATTTTAAAAACTGTTTCATAAACGAATGGTTTGGTGGTTATAAATTAAATTAATTTTAAGTTGCAAAGGAAAACATTCTTTTTTGATTCACAAAATAATCTATCAGTTTTTCTAATAAAGGTATGATTTTTAAACCCTTTAATCCGAATACCGTGTTCCTAAGGGATAAAATGCATAGATTCAGGGTTACAAAAAACGTTGAAATTAGATACTCCTTAATAAATAAAAGGAATGAGTATCCGCAAAAGCTCTTAAAGCTTTAACTAAATGATCATGATACTTTCGTCAGGACGAAATTACCACACTATAAATCAGGACATAATGAATAATCATTTTTTTACAATACAATACTTTATTTCCAATCAAATAATTACGAAGGATTTGGTATAAAGGATTTATATCAGGACACAATGCGGATGATCATAAAAAGAAATCCCCGGAGCTCAATGACTTTTTAAAAATAAAGGGAGCAGATAGTTGCTCCCTTTATAACTACGGATGAACATGAATTGTTTATTTAATTTCAATCATCCTTGAAGGTTTTGGTTTCGACTCTTCTTTTTTTGGAATGTTGACGTGTAAAATTCCTTTTTCGTAGTTTGCATCAATACGTTCACTATCGGCTGAATGCGGCAAAGTAAATGAACGGGTGAACGATTGATAACTAAACTCCCGTTTACTAAAATGTTCATCTTCTTTTGATTCGTTTTCAATTTGCTTTTCAGATGAAATAGTCAGTACGTCATGATTCAATTCAATTTTAAAATCACCTTTATCAAAACCCGGTGCTGCTACTTCTACTTTAAACTCTCCGGTATTTTCCAGGATATTGACCGATGGCAGGGTCGTATTTGTCAAAGAAAAGTTGCGGTTTGACCAATCGAATAAATCGCCTTCAAATAAACGGTCAAACACCGAAGGTACCTGATTTGAAAATCTTACATGTGACATAGTTTAATCCTCCATTTTTAAAATTAGACATTCTTTTTAATTCGGTTGAAACTTATATACAAAATGAATACCAACAGATTTTAAATGAATTTATGTCTCTATAGTTCAAGTTATTAGTGACATTTAGACAGGATTTAACTATTAATAATTGAAGCACTCTCATACACAATAATCAGATATTTCTAATATTCAATTAAATATAATACCTGAATATAATTCCTGTTATCCATGATTCAACTGAAAAAATGTCATGATTATTCCCATTAAAAAAAACAGGGTAGTTTATATTCAGATTTAAAAAATATTTCTATATTTGACTGTTTATTTGTTTACTTGTTTACTTTTACCACTTTAAACAACTTTTCATGAATAGAATAAACCTGCATGTCCTGATCATTGCTTTATTATGTCAATCTATATTCCTTCCTGTTTATGGAGTAAAAGCTTATCCATTTCCCATAACGGTTATACAACCAGATGGAACTTCACTTACCACTCTTTTACATGGAGATGAATTTCATCACTATCAAACAACAGAAGATGGGTATATCCTAAAAAGGAATACGAATGGATTCCTGACCTATGCTACGTTCAATGCGGCAGGTGAAGTAGTTGAAAGTGCATTTATAGCGCACAATGTTACAAAAAGAACTGGGATAGAATTGCAGTTTTTAAAAGCGGTGAATCAGGCTACTATACTTCAAAAAATGAACAGTACTCCTTCACGGATTAAAAAGGTGAGTACTCTTAGTCTCCCGCAGAAAGTATTCCCTTTGTCAGGGTCCCCAAAATCAATCGTAATATTGGTTAATTTTTCAGATACTGTTTTTGTAACTCAGTCGCCTCTGACTGCGTTTTCAAATTTATTAAATCATGCCGGGTACAGTGACAACGGTGGAACAGGATCTGCCCGAGATTATTTTATGGCAAGCTCGTACGGTAAATTTAATCCGGATTTTGATGTGTTTGGACCCGTAACCTTACCGCATAATATGGCATTTTATGGTGCGAATGATGCGAGCGGGAATGATATAAATGCGGTTCAAATGGTAGTTGATGCCTGTACAGCGGCAAACAATGCAGGCTTGGATTTTTCGCCTTACGACACAGACAATGATGGAGTCCTCGACAATGTATTTATTTATTATGCCGGGCATAATGAAGCTGAAGGAGGTTCGGTAAATTCCATCTGGCCACATCGTTGGGGTGTATATCCACAATCAATGTTCCCGTTGACTTACAATTATACGGGAACAGTGGCCTCTGTCACTTTCAATGGAAAAAGAGTGATGGATTATGCCTGTACATCTGAATTAAGAAGTAATGTTGGTGCCCTGATGTGTGGAGTCGGGACTTTCTGCCATGAATTAGGACATGTATTAGGACTCCCCGATTATTACGATACAGCTACTCAATCAAATCCGGCACTGGGCAGCTGGAGTATAATGGATACCGGCAATTATTCAAATCTTGGCCGTACGCCGCCTGTATATTCAGTTTATGACAGGTTCTTTCTGGGCTGGCTAACTCCCGTGCAGGAAAGTGCCACAGCAAACTTAACGTTGAACCCCATTTCACAAAGTATTACTCCACCTGCAAATACAACCAATCAGGCTTTTTTACTTTCGGCAACTCCCCATAACCTGATTGGAAATAATCCAGGCCCGAATGAGTTTTTTATGTTGGAATATCGAAAACAAACAGGTTGGGACACTTATTTACCTGCTGAGGGAATGTGTATCTGGCATATTGATTATAATCATACTGTCTGGGCTAATAACACACCAAATAATTACACAGGCACTACCCAAACTGCTACTAGTCACATGCATGTTTATTTACAACCTTTAAGCGGTTCATTGACAACTCCCGGCACAGCCTTCACTACCGGATCATTTACACCTCTTACCTGGACAGGAACAGATATTAACCGGGGAATAAGTAATATTAACAAAACTACTACGAATATTACTTTTAATTTTATGGTTCCCTTCCTATCCACAACAGGAAGTTTTACAGGATTTACTACTTTCCTGGGAACTTCATCAGCGTTACAAAGTATACAGGTCAATGCGAAGAACCTGACAGGAAATTTAAATCTGAACTTACAAGACAACATCAATTTTGAAATAAAACTTTCATCAGATACTTTATGGAGTAAAAGTTTAAGTATAACACCTATAGATGGGAATATCGATGGAATTATTCAGGTTCGTTATAATCCCATACTAACCGGAACACAAACAGATCAACTGGAAATTTCTAACCCCGGGATTACATCAACAACCATAAGCTTAACCGGGTCAGCTACTATAGGACCAAATTCTCCTGTTATTTATGTTGGTAAGATTGACGATGCGATTTTATTTCCGGCAACTGAACTGAATGTCAGCAACATAAAAACAATCAATATCCTGGCCACTGATCTGGTAAGCGATTTAAGTCTTAAAGTGACCGGTATCAATGCTGACATGTTTACTGTTTCGGCAGGCTCCGTGACAAAAGATGCAGCAAATGGAACAGGTGGATATCCGGTAACTGTTACTTATATTCCGACTTCAGCCGGAAATCATTCAGCAATCCTATCTGTTTCGGGGGGAGGACTGAATCCTGAAAAAGTGATTACTCTATCGGGTACAGGATACTGAGTAAAAACAATTTTACGAATAAAAAAACAGGCTGTTTCAAAATGAAACAGCCTGTTTTTTTATTCTGTAAAATGTCGGGTAAAGTAACGGATTAATATTCCGATTCCCCTATGACATTCAAATTTTACAAGCTAATGAATAATTCGCCTTCTACTTCAGTAAATTTTACTTTTCCTTCGCGGGCTAACCATCCAAGAGCTAAATTCAAGTCCTTTTCTGTAAGCTTTGTAGATTTCTTTATGGCTTTCACATTCAATTCACCTACTTCAAGTGCCGACCAAATAAGACCGGCATTGTTTCCAATTTTTTCTGATAACATAATAGTTTGGTTTGTAAAGTTGTATTTCGAAAACTTATCGATGCAAATATACAATTTTTATGTTATTAAACATGTAAATAAACTCATTTATTATATTAAATCGAACTTTAACCTTAATTATAGTACATTTCTTCGATTTGTGTCTTATATTTTTGCATGATCACAGTCCTTCGGATTTTCAACGTATTAGTTAATTCACCGGTTTCGATAGTAAAGCTTTTTTTGATTAATATAAAGCGTTTAATCAGTTCATAGTTGGCCATTCCCTTTTGTCGAAAGGCAATGCGGGTTTGTAAAAAGTCGATTATTGCTTTTAATTTTAATAATTCGTCTATCGAATCATAGGCAATTTTATTTATTCGGGCATATTCTTCAAGGGCATGAATAGACGGTGCAATGATGGCAGTGACATAATTTCGTTCATCTCCAATGACAGCCACTTGTTCGATGTATTTATCCATACATAACCTGGTTTCAATTTCCTGAGGAGCAATATATTTTCCGTTTGAAGTTTTAAACAAATCTTTAATACGTTCGGTCATTATAATATTATTGCCTTTAATAATCCCTGCATCACCTGTTTTGAACCAACCATCGGCAGTAAATGCTGCTGCATTTGCTTCAGGATTATTATAATACCCCGGGAAAATAGTTTTTCCCTTCAGTAAAATTTCATTGTCTTCCCCTATTTTCACTTGCAAATCCGGTATAATGGAACCGACCGTACCTATTTCATAACCTGTATATTCAAAACATGACACAGTTGCCGTACTTTCGGTCAACCCGTAACCATAAATCAAAGGCACTCCGATACTCTTGAAAAACAACGTGATTTCATCACAAAGTTTTGCACCGGCAACAGGTAACATATTGGCATTTCCAATCCCCAATGTTTCTTTTACCTTTGAGAAAATAAGTTTGTCAGCAATTTTATAACTCAATTTAAGGAATAAATCAGGTTGCTTTCCGATTCGCAAATGATCTACATTATAGTTCTTTCCAACTGCCAGTGCCCAGGTAACAACACCCAACATGAAAGGTGAGAATTTAGATATATTTTCCTGTACTCCTGCATATACTTTCTCCCAAAATCGTGGCACGGCACACATTAAGGTTGGGCGGACATCTTTAATTGTTTGTTGAATTTCTGTCGGCCTTTGGTTAATATAAATGGTTGCCCCTTTATAGATGCAGTAATAGCACCAGGTACGTTCAAAAACATGTGAAAGCGGAAGAAATGCAATAGAAGTATCTTTATCTGTTAAACTGGTTATTCTCATGGAATGAATACGCATTGTTTCATTGAAACATGAATGAGGCATCATGACACCTTTTGGATTTCCTGTGGTTCCTGAAGTATATAATATACAGGCTAAATCGCTTTCAACAGCTTCATTTTGGCGGTGTTCTACTTCAAAATGTTTAGTCGACTTTTCGCCCAATTTAAGAAAATCAGCATAATACATGGCAATCCCTGAGTTGGTAAAAACAACATTTTTGTCAAAAACTATAATTTGTTTTAAATATTTTGAATTTTGTAGTACTTCCAGAGCCACATTATATTGTTGTTGATCACCGACAAATATAATTTCTATCTGGGCATCATTCACTATAAATTCAACCTGTGGAGCTGTAGAAGTTGCATATATCGGTACCATGATAGCACGGTTAGCATAGATAGCAAAATCGATAATCAGGTTTTCAGCTTTATTCTGGGAAAATTGGGCTATACGTTGGTGTTCAACAACACCTAACTCTATAAAAGCTTTTGCAATAGATAAAACCTGGGCGGCATATGAAGTCCATGAAATTTTTTGCCAGTTGTCAGTCAGTTCTTCACGATGATACATCGCTGCTTTGTCGCCATACTTTTTTGCCTGAGCAAATATCAATTGAGAAAAATGAAGGTTTTCCATAATATGAATTATAAAAACAAAATTATATTTCCGGGGCAAAGATAAATATAAAACACATAAATACTACACATTTCTTAAAGTAAATGTGCAATAGGTAATCTCTTAATGTTTAATTTATAATGATTTAAACATTCTGTTCAGACAAATTGTTTTCAGAGAGTAACCCAATTTGGGAAGGATCCTGTAAAAGGTCTTTTAAAAAATCAGGTTTTGAGAATATCTGTTGACATGCTATTTGAGATACAAGTTGCTGTGACTCTTTTTTACTGGTACCGGTTGCTTCACAAATTGTTTTGCCATTAATCACCAGACTGGTTTGAAATCTATGTTTATTCGATTTGCTTAATACTTCTTCCAATAAGATAAATTCGGGTTCAAGATGGTTCTTCTGGCACCATTCAATCAGTTTCGATTTAAAATTCACTTCGTTCTCAGCTAATTTGTCTAAATCGATAAAGGTACGTATCAATCGCAGTTCAACAAATTTCTTACATTGTTTATATCCAAAATCCAGGTAAATGGCACCCATCAATGCTTCAAGTGCATTCCCGTAGATATTATTATTGGTATGTGTATTTACATACTTCGTTACCTTTACCATTTTATCAAGCCCAATTTCGACAGCAAGTTGGTTCAACGAATCGCGTTTTACAATTTTTGATCGTGTATTTGTCAGAAAACCTTCCTGTTGATTTTCGTATCGATGATAAAGGATATCGGTAACAACAGAATTAAGGACGGCATCACCCAGAAATTCAAGGCGTTCGTTGCTCAACTGGTGTCCGTCGTCTGTAAGAATAGAGACTGATTTATGCCGGACGGCCAGTTGATAGTAATCAATTTTATCTGGATAAAATCCCAAAACCTTATTAAATAAAAAATAAGGCTCTTTTCGAGCATTCGAAAGGAGCCTTATTTTACGTAGGATATTTTTAATCACAAACTTACTTTTTGTATTTTTTTACGATAACACTGGCATTATGTCCTCCAAACCCAAAGGTATTGGACAATGCGGCATCAATAGTACGTTTTTGAGATTTATTAAAGGTAAAATTAAGATTGTAATCAATATCAGGATCTTCATCGCCGGGGGTAAAATTAATGGTTGGAGGAACGATATCGTTTACAACTGACAGAACAGAAATAATAGCTTCAACTGCACCGGCTGCACCTAACATATGTCCGGTCATTGATTTTGTTGAGCTGATATTCAGTTTGAATGCATCTTCTCCAAACACATTTTTAATCGCTTTCGATTCAGAGATGTCACCTACAGGAGTAGATGTCCCGTGAACATTAATATAATCTATATCCTCAGGATTTAAACCGGCATCTTTCAATGCACGTTTCATCACAAGAATAGCGCCTATACCTTCGGGATGCGTGGCTGTCAAATGATAAGCATCGGCAGACATTCCTCCTCCGACAACTTCACAAAGAATGTTGGCACCACGTCCGATGGCATGTTCCAGTTCTTCAAGGATAAGACATCCGGCACCTTCACCCATTACAAAACCATCGCGGCTTTTGCTGAACGGACGGGAAGCTCCTTTAGGGTCATCATTGCGGGTTGATAATGCTGTAAGTGCATTAAAACCTCCAACACCACCCGGTGTAATAGCAGCTTCGGCACCCCCTGTCAAAATCATATTGGCTTTTCCTAAACGGAGAATATTAAAAGCATCGATAATAGCATTCGTTGAAGAAGCACATGCCGAAGCAGTTGAATAATTTGGTCCACGGAAACCGTATATGATGGAAATCTGACCGGCAGCAATATCCGATATCATTTTAGGAATGAAGAAAGGATTAAATTTTGGTCCCTGCTCAATATTTGCGTAATAGTATCCGATTTCCTGTTCGAAAGTACCAATACCACCAATACCGGCAGCAAAAATAACACCTACTTCATCTTTGTCAATTTTATCCAGATCCACCCCACTATTTTCCAGTGCCTCTTTTGCAGCGGCAATGGCAAATTGTGCGTAACGATCCAATTTGCGGGCTTCTTTCCGGTCGAAGTATTTCAACGGATCAAAATCCTTGACCTCACAAGCAAATTTTGTTTTAAATTTAGAAGCATCGAAATGCGTAATAGGCCCGGCTCCGCTTACTCCATTCAGGATATTCTCCCACATTTCAGGGATGGAAGAACCTACCGGAGTAATTGCACCTAAACCTGTTACTACAACTCTTTTCAATTCCATAATTAATTAGGGAGTAAGTTTATTTTTGTAAAGCTTCGATGTGTGCGATAGCGTCGCCTACAGTAGCTATTTTTTCTGCTTGTTCGTCTGGGATAGAAATGCCGAATTCCTTTTCGAATTCCATAATCAATTCTACAGTATCCAGTGAATCAGCTCCAAGATCGTTCGTAAAACTAGCTGTTGGAGTTACATCTGCTTCTTCAACGCCTAATTTATCTACAATAATTGCTTTTACTTTAGCTTCTACTTCTGACATAATTTTTGTTTTTAAGTTTATAAATAGAAATTGTTTTATAATTTTGCGGTGCAAAGGAAAGAAATTTTCTCGACATAACCTCGTATTTGTTGAAAAAAAATACTTCTTTTGCACATTAAACCTGATTTTGTGCAATAACAACCAATTAACATGTCTTTAAAAATAGCTCTTTTCGCTTCCGGTTCCGGTTCTAATGCTGAAAATATAGTTCACTATTTTTCGCAAAATTCCAATTTCAGCTTTCCGCTGATAGTTTCCAACAAATCAGATGCCTTTGTGCATAGCCGGGCAAAAAAACTGGCAATACCTTCTTTTACATTTTCGCGTGATGATTTCGCCGATGGAGAAAAAATTCTTATGCTATTGAAAGAGTATAACATTGATTGCATCGTTTTGGCTGGCTTCCTGCTCAAAATTCCACAAACTTTAATACTTGCGTTCCCAAATAGAATCATTAATATTCATCCGGCTTTACTTCCAAAGCATGGTGGCAAAGGAATGTTTGGTATGCGGGTACATGAAGCCGTAGCCGAAGCCCGTGAAGCCGAATCGGGCATCACCATTCATTACGTTAACAGCAATTATGATGAAGGAAGTATTATCTTTCAGGTAACCTGTCCGGTACTGCCAACCGATACGCCTGAAATGATTGCTGAGAAAGTACATGCCCTGGAATATGAACATTTCCCGAAAGTAATTGAAGAGATTTGGGGAAAGGGAGTCTGAAAAATTTGAAGAGTTTGAAGTTTGAAGTTTGAAGAGTTTGAAGTTAGACCCAGTCGCCCTCCCACTTGGTCTTGATTGCAGAATGATTGTGCCATAGATGTGGGAGTGCGACTAAAAGGTAAAGATGTTCCGGGTTCAGTGTTTGAAGAGTTTGAAGAGTTTGAAGTTTGAAGGGTTTGCGGTTACTGCCCTGTCGCCCTCCCACTTGGTCTTTATTGCAGAATGATTGTGCCTTAGAAGTGGGAGTGCGACTAAAAGGTAAAGACGTTCAGTGTTCAGTGTTTGAAGAGTTTGAATGGTTTGAAGTTTGAAGGGTTTGCGGTTACTGCCCTGTCGCCCTCCCACTTGGTCTTTATTGCAGAATGATTGTGCCTTAGAAGTGGGAGTGCGACTAAAAGGTAAAGACGTTCCGGGTTTGAAGAGTTTGAAGTTTGAAGGGTTTGAAGTTTGAAAGGTTTGCGGTTTGAAAGGTTTGCGGTTACTGCCCTGTCGCCCTCCCACTTGGTCTTGATTGCAGAACGATTTGCCATAGATGTGGGAGTGCGACTAAAAGGTAAAGACGTTCCGGGTTTGAAGAGTTTGAAGTTTGAAGGGTTTGCGGTTTGAAAGGTTTGCGGTTACTGCCCTGTCGCCCTCCCACTTGGTCTTTATTGCAGAATAATTGTGCCTTAGATGTGGGAGTGCGACTAAAAAGGTAAAGACGTTCCGCGTTAAAAGAGTTTGAAGTTTGAAGGGTTTGAAGAGTTTGAAGTTTGAAAGGTTTGCGGTTTGAAAGGTTTGCGGTTACTGCCCTGTCGCCCTCCCACTTGGTCTTTATTGCAGAATGATTGTGCCTTAGAAGTGGGAGTGCGACTAAAAGGGTGTTGAGTGTTGCTGATCTGAAATTTTTCAGGTCTTGAAAGGTCGTCCTTCCCACTCATTCCTCGCTCCTTATTCCTGAATTTGTGGGAGTGCGACTAAAGGGTGAAAGACAAAAGAACCAAGAACCAAGACAAAAGACTGCAGAACCCGAAACCTTTCAAACTTTTCAAACTTCAAACTTTTTAAACTCTTTAAGTTGTATATCATTTTCGATCATAAAACCCTAAAATATAGTAAGTAAAATGGCAAAGAAAAAACAGACACAACAAGTTCAGCAATTGAGCCCGGAGAATTATATCCGTCAGAAAGCACGTAACCTGCCGGTTTTTGAATGCATGATAAATGAAGATTGGGAAGTCAGTAAAATGGCTTCCGTTTCAGTAGCACGAGTCCACACCAATGGGAATATAACTGTTGGATTTTATTTGGTTGATTTGAGCTGTTTGGGAGTAAAAGATGCACACTTTTTATTTAATGTATCAAAATCCGAATATAGAAATACGATTTCCAAGATTAGTCGGTTGAAATTGATTTCTGTTTCCTATGAATTGGCACATAATATTGTTTACGCCGGTCTTGAATTTGCAAAGGAATTGGGATTTAATCCACATAAAGATTTTTCTGTTGCAAAATATATTTTGGAAGAGGACACCGATGAGGTTGAATTGATACAAATTGAATGTGGTAAAAATGGGAAACCGCTCTATGTCAAAAGCGAATGGCAAAGCGAACAGGAATCTAACCGGATTATCGCTCAATTAGATCGCTCAGTCGGTAAAGGAAATTATAATTATATTATTCCATTTAAATCTGAAATGGATGAAGATGAGGATATAGATTTTAATAAAGATGATAATGAAGACTGAGGATGAGGAATTTAGCAAACTGACTTTTGAAGAAATACAAGAGTTGTTTAATCAATTAACGGACTCGTTGATAAGTCCGGATATGGAAGATTATATAAAATTAGCCGACCTTATTAAATTTGTTTTTAACGGTCTTATCGACAATAATTTAGTTGATGATTTATGTAATGCCTATGTTAATAATCTGAGAGTTGGTATCATGCCATTCGAAGAAATCCCATTTGAACTTTGGGGCATAGAACAAGGTGATCTGATTATTACAGATCAAATGACTGACCTTTTTCTTAAATCCTATAACCTTGTCAAAGAATTCGATAAAAAAGGAACAAAAAAGGTCAAAGAGCTTAAAAAATTAGTGGGCAATATACCTGCTGTTCGTCTACTTGAATTTATGATTCTGGAAATGAATGATAAAGAAGATAAATGTTTTGAAATGGCAATAGATAATTATGAAAAATACCCTTTTTATCCTATTTTTAAATTGCAACTTTTACTTCCTTATAATGAGTACTTACCAAAAGTGCAAACCAATTTAATGCCTGATCTTCACAGTCTGTTTTATTACCGTACGATGTTGCACGAAATTGAATTTATGAATTACATTTTAACACTAATAAGATTAATTGAGAATGAAGTGAATGCAACAAAATTAGAGGCACTTCTCAAGGCAATTTATATTTTAGAGATCCCTGAAAAATTCAAAAAGGAAGTTATAAGTAAAATAAAGGGATCAAAATTCATGTTGGTATCTTTGCATTTTTCTCCATATGAAGATGAAGAAGAAGAAGAGTAATTAGGGTCTGCTGAATAACTCCAGAGGAGTTACCTGTGCATATTCATAGGAAATCCTTACAGGATTTTTATAATTAAAACAAATTAAGTGCTTAAGTTTTAAACTAAAAATAAAAAAATCCTTGTTCCAAAGAATGAAAAATGCATAGTAATTGTATATTAATCTGAAATATAACTGTTTTTCAGCAGACCCTAATTAAGTATGATTTTAAGTAGTAGATTCACTTGTCCTGTTAATCACTCCGGATTGGAATCTGTCAGAAATTTTAAAACAGCAAACCAGATTTCAGTAATGAAATCTGTTCAATTGGTCAAAAGGCTATAAACTTTTCAAATGGAGTATGCGACATTCCGGTTTATCGGAACTTCAAATGGAGTATGCGACATTCCGATTCATCGGAACTCTTCAAACTTTTCAAACTTCAAACTTTTCAAACTCTTCAAACTTTTCAAACTTTTCAAGCTAAGAATCTTTCGTGGCAGAGGGATAAGTTTCCATCCATTATTTTTTGTACCTTTGCACTCCGAAAATGATGAACTGTTTATTCATGTAAATTTTTCAAACTTCAGACTTTTCAAACTTCAAACTAAAAAACCATGGCTCTTCAATGTGGTATTGTCGGTTTACCTAATGTAGGTAAATCTACTTTATTTAACTGTTTATCAAATGCTAAAGCTCAGGCTGCAAACTTTCCTTTTTGTACTATTGAACCAAATGTCGGTGTCATTACCGTACCGGATGAACGGCTGAATAAACTGGTAGAAATGATTCATCCAAAAAGTATTGTTCCTACTACAGTTGAAATTGTTGACATTGCAGGACTTGTAAAAGGGGCCAGTAAAGGCGAAGGATTAGGAAATAAGTTTTTAGCCAATATCCGCGAAACAGATGCCATTTTGCATGTGCTTCGTTGTTTTGATAATGACAACATCATTCATGTCGACGGGAGTATTGATCCGGTTCGTGATAAAGAGATTATCGATACGGAATTGCAGTTGAAAGACCTGGAAACTGTGGAAAGCCGTATTACAAAAATACAGAAACAGGCACAAACAGGAGGCGACAAGACTGCTAAAACAATCTATGATATTTTAGTGAAATACCGTGCTGCCTTACAACAGGGTAAATCGGCCCGTACGGTGATACTGGACCCTTTGGTTAAAAAGCTGGTAAAAGACTTGTTTTTATTGACAGATAAACCTGTAATGTATATATGCAATGTAGATGAAGCTTCTGCTAAAAGCGGGAATGCTTATGTGGAGGCTGTCAGGAAATCCATAACAGATGAAAATGCAGAGATATTAGTTGTGGCAGCTGCTACTGAAGCTGATATCGCTGAACTGGATACATACGATGAACGTCAAATGTTCCTCGAAGAAATAGGATTGAATGAATCGGGTGTTTCACGTTTGATACGAACAGCTTATCATTTGTTGAACCTGCAAACTTATTTCACTGTCGGTGTTCCGGAAGTACGTGCCTGGACATTTGGAAAAGGATGGAAAGCACCTCAGTGTGCCGGTGTGATACATACCGATTTCGAAAAAGGGTTTATCCGCGCCGAAGTAATCAAATATCTCGATTATACTACCCTTGGCACGGAAGCAGCCTGTAAAGAGGCTGGTAAAATGTACGTGGAAGGGAAAGAATACGTCGTGCAGGATGGGGATATTATGCACTTCAGGTTTAATGTGTAAAAAGCTATATATATAAATGCCGGTAAATATAAAATTTACCGGCATTTATATATTACAATATTAAGATAAATCTATGTATTGAGATCATCATAAATCATTGATTTATTTCATTTTCAAATTTTCAAATTGATTCATTTTCAAATCTACTTAACACTAGTTCATTTTAACCGAACATTTCAACATCTTCCTTTGTAATGGTGGCACCACCCAATATAATCAACCTTTCTACGATATTCCGGAGTTCACGGATATTTCCGGTCCAGGGGCGTGATATAAGTGATTCAATGGCTGAATCTTCAAAAACTTTAGGGTGAATTCCCTGATCACTGCAAATAAGTTCACAAAAATGAGTGACTAGCAGTGGAATATCTTCTTTGCGCTCATCAAGTGCAGGAACATGGATTGGGATGACATTCAACCTGTGGAATAAATCTTCACGAAAATTCCCTTTTTCAATTTCTTTTTTCAGATTCTTATTGGTAGCTGCAATAACCCTCACATTGACTTTAATGACTTTGTCGCTGCCTACCCGTGTCAGTTCATTTTCCTGTAGCACACGGAGTACCTTGGTTTGGGCCGAAAGACTCATATCTCCTATTTCATCCAAAAATATAGTTCCCCCGTCTGCCTGTTCAAACTTTCCAATTCGTTGTCTTATTGCCGAAGTAAAAGCCCCTTTTTCATGTCCGAATAATTCGCTTTCAATCAGTTCGGAAGGGATGGCAGCACAGTTCACTTCAACATAGGCTGCATCCGACCTGTTGCTTTGCTCATAAAGCAATCTGGCTACAATTTCTTTTCCGGTTCCGTTATCACCTGTTATCATCACCCGTGCATCGGTTGGTGCAACCCGTTCAATCATCTTCCTGACTTTTTCTATTGCAGGAGAAGTCCCCACCATTTGAAGTTTTTTTGCAACCTTCTTCTTTAATGTTTTCGATTCGGCAACCAGATTATTCCGTTCGAGGGCATTCCTGACTGTAACAAGTAATCTGTTTAAATCAATAGGCTTTTCAATAAAATCAAAAGCTCCTTTTTTTATACATTCAACAGCAGTTTCTATGTTTCCATGTCCCGAAATCATCACAATAGGCGCTTCAATGCTATATTCATGTAAATGAACAAGCAATTCTATTCCATCCATTTCAGGCATTTTTATATCCGAAAAAATCAAATCAAACACATTATTTTGAGCCGCTTCCAGACCAAGCTTACCATTTTCAGCCGTTGAGACCTGATGTTTTTCAAATTCAAGAATATCTTTCAGCGTATTTCGAATGCTGCGCTCATCATCAATTACTAATATCTTTGCCATCTCATCTACGAATTATACGAATTAAAATCTAATTACACGAATTTCAGTTTACATAGTTGGTTCTACAGGGTTTGTTGTGAAAATATTAAAATAATAAATATCTCACCACAAAAGTTACAAAGATAAAATTAACCACATAGGCACATAGAACACAATAGAAAAACACAAAATACTTAACCACAAAAGGATACAACAGAAAAATACTAAAGAAACTTAACCACGAGATACAAAAGTACACAATAGAAAATACCAAACACATTTTAGAATTTTAAAACAATAACTTTGCTGAAAGGATTAGTTATTATTTCTTTTATTTCTATTGTAACAATAACAGATTCTATTTGCAATTTGATTATTTATAAAATCTTAAAATACCGCCAGGTATTTTCCTATTGTGTTCTTTTCTTTATTGTTTTTTTGTGTCCTATTGTGTCTATTGTGGTTATGTATTTTTTTCTTTCTTCTTATTTTCCTTTTCTACGAAATAACTTTTGTGGTTAGATTTTCTTCTTCACACTAAAACCGGTTGTATCATATATTTAACAACGTTTTTTTACTTTCTTATTTTTTTACCTGACATCAGATTGTAAAGCATTTCCCCAAAAACATCATCATCTTCACCTTCTCCTTCATCACCAAAAACATCATAATCATCAAACTCATCGAAGTCATCTTCTAATTCTGATACTTCTTCCAGATATTTTATTAAAACTGATTTAGGTTTCTTCTTCTTTTGAAAAATCAATTGTTTTGATTTAATGCCTTCTAATTCAGAAAGAATTTCTTTTTTTTGAGTTTTTAGTAAAGTATGAGCATACTTAGAAGAATAATTAAGCAATTCAAAAATAGTTGTATAAGCAGGGTTCATTTTTAGTTGACATAATTCCTCTTCTAATTCATCGACCTGCTCACTCAATACTTTGTTATATAGTTTTAATTTTCCATCCGTGAGCTTTTGTAAATCGTCCGCTGTCCGGTTCACCCATTCCATTTCCAGTTTCAACAAAGTGGCCAGATCTTTTTGATCATATGCAACAGTCACTTTCTTCATCAATTCGGTCTTCTCTGCTTTTTGATCTTCATTTATTTCCGTATCAGGATGAAGCATTTTAGCGAGTGAAATATAGATCGAACGAAGTGATTTTTTTGACAATTCATCTTCTAGCTTTTGTTTTTGCTCTTCTTCTATTTGTTTTTTTGTTTTTTTCTTATTCTGTTCTATCTCTTCCTCTTCCTGATTCTTTTTATCGAGTTGTTCCTTTAGTTTTTCGGCATACTTACGGGCTTCTTCTTCGTTTGACATATCAAAATCCATATCGCCTACATCTACCCCCATTTCATCTTCCATAAAGTCACGAAACTGCTCAAATAAATCGAGTTTTTCAACTTCCAACATTTCTTTGTAAGAAACATTACCGTATTTATTGTACAAAGCCTCTTCCTGTTCATTAGGTTCAGTGTAAGTCAACGCTATATTGAACAAGTCCATAATATGATTTTCAAAATCATCATTTTGCCTGTTAGTTAGTTTTATATTTTGAACATAACTATCAAGTATAGTGGCAAACTCAAAATATGCTTTTCCTAACGTTTTCTGAACAGGTGATATTTCTTTTGAATACGCAATTGTTAACTCAAAGGCAAGATTTTTTGTATCAACAATTTGCTTTTCAAGAGCTTCTATTTTTTTAATCAGCTTATTGAAGTTCTGCTGATTTTTACTCAACACCTGTTTCTTGCTTTTAACTATTTGAAGTTTATTGGTTTTTATAACCGAATTTAATTTTGGCTTTACATCTGACTTTATATCATCAAAATCAAAGTTTAATAACAGCTCTTTATCAGTATATTTCTTTTTCTTTTCCATAAATGAATCTCTGCTCCTGGAATTCGTGTAATTAGTTTTAATTCGAGTAATTCGTAATTATTGTAATTCGTAATTATTGTAATTCGTAATTATTGTATTTCGTTAAATATCAAAACCTATATCTTTACGGAAATATTTGCCTTCAAACTGAATCTTTTGGGCATTAGCAAATGAGATAGCCAGTGCTTCTGCTTTTGATGTTCCATATGAACTGACAGCTATGACACGTCCGCCGTTGGTAACAAGTTCTCCGTCTTTTGATGCAGTACCTGCATGAAATACAATACTTCCATCAATATTTCCAATTCCACTGATTTCTTTTCCTTTTGCATACTCTTCAGGATAACCACCGGATACCAACATAACGGTAACTGCAGTGCGGTCATCAATCTCAATAGTCTTTTCATCCAGATTGCCATTGGCAACTCCTTCGAGTAACTCCACGAAATCACTTTTAATACGTAACATCACAACTTCAGTTTCAGGATCTCCCATGCGGGCATTGTATTCAATGGTGTATGGTTCGTCATTTACTTTAATCAGACCCAGGAAAATAAACCCCTTGTATAAAATGCCTTCGCTTATCAGTCCTTCAATTGTAGGCTTAATGATTCGCTCCTCCACTTTACGCATAAATACTTCATTTGCAAAAGGAACCGGCGAAACAGCGCCCATACCTCCCGTATTCAGTCCCTTGTCGCCTTCACCAATTCGTTTATAATCCTTGGCTACAGGCAGAATTTTATAATGGACTCCATCGGTCATTACAAAAACCGAGCATTCAATCCCTGAAAGGAATTCTTCAATCACAACGGTATTACTGGCAGCTCCGAATTTTCCGTGAAGCATTGCTTTTAGTTCGACAATCGTTTCGTCCGGATCGTTTATGATCAGAACACCCTTTCCTGCAGCCAGTCCATCCGCTTTCAATACATAGGGAGGCTGAAGGCTTTTAAGGAAATCGATACCTTCAGGAAGATTTTCGTTCGTTACGCTCAGGTATCCGGCCGTTGGAATGTTATGACGGAACATGAATTGTTTCGAAAAGTCCTTACTTCCCTCCAACTGTGCCCCTGCTTTGTCAGGACCAATAACCGGTATGTGATTTATTTCAGTATCACCTGCAAAGAAATCGACTATGCCATTGACCAGTGGATCTTCAGGGCCAACGACCACCAGTTCGATGTTGTTTTCGAGTACAGCTTTTTTGATCGCCGGGAAATCATTTGTCGCAACCGGCAAATTTACCCCTAATGCAGCAGTCCCGGGATTACCGGGAGCTATAAAAAGTGTTGAAAGTTTTGGACTTTGAGCTATTTTCCAGGCCATTGCATGTTCGCGTCCGCCCGATCCAAGGAGAAGAATATTCATAATAGTTTGAATGGATTTAATTGCAAAAGTAGTTTTTTTTTATCTTTCAGGCAAATGGATTCTTTTGAAAATATAAAAGGTCGTTCAGATGAATTCCGAATGACCTTTTAGAGACAATATTTAGATATTTCTTACTATCCAATCGTTAAGCGCTCCATATTATGTTGAGTTTTTTCAACTTGGTTCAACATTTCATTGGCATAATCTTCAACTGAAATACAACTTTCACCCTTATCATATCCGATCAGTTCATCTTTCCCCGGATGGTAAGTACCTTTCTTTTCACCTTGTTCAATCTCCCTCTGGTTAAAAAAACCGGTCAGGTTCGGTTTCTTCCTTTTGCAAGTGATACAACAGTCCTGCCTTAGGCATAAATAAATCCAGTATCACTCCATATTCATCAGCCTCAGATCAGGAAACAACAGAAAAATACATAACTACAATACAAAGGACACAACAGAAAATACCAAACACATTTTAGGATTTTAAAACACCAGGGTTGCTCAAATAATCTGTTATTGTTTCTATTGTGAACTATAGTGGTTAACTCATTCATTTCAGAGAACAAACATACTCTTCATAAAATAAAAAAGATTGTCGAATGACAACCTGTTTAAAAGACGAAAGGTAGCTTGCCTCACGGCAGTCTACCAATCTTTGTTAACCTTAAATCTAATACTATGAAAAAATCACTTCGCAA
>Ga0302268_1000319_pt1 | contig 30586 bp, 37 predicted proteins | sample III_Bog_E2_1_FD_194554 | JGI IMG/M metagenome (GOLD analysis project Ga0302268, IMG submission 194554) | Peat permafrost microbial communities from Stordalen Mire near Abisko, Sweden - III_Bog_E2_1 | ecosystem: Environmental > Terrestrial > Soil > Wetlands > Peat | place: Sweden: Abisko... | reverse complement strand
TTTCGCTACGCTCCAGCCCGGAGCACAGCGCATCTCCATCCCTCTACCTTGCCCAGCAAGCTGCCACAGATGGGCCAGAGTTAACTGCCACAAGTGGGCCAAGATTACTTGCCAAACTCACGCGTGCCTCCACGTTCAGCAGCCGTCAGCCTGCCCGGTTCCATCACCCATTGCCAGATGTTCCGGTAGCCCGGAATCTCTGCGCCCGTGGTGTCGCGCACCGCCAACTGCGGAATCTTCACTAGCCCCGACTCAATCGCGTCCACCAGCCCAAAGTCACTAACGACCCAAGGGAAGGGCTTGTTGGTCTCCTGCCCCACCCGGCCCAGAAAGTATGGCGTAGCCGAAAGGTCTACGCACAAGTTGATGCCCCGGTGTTTGTGAACTTTGTCCAGCCCATCCACCCAAACCGTCGCCTCTTTGAAAAACTCGTCGTCCTCTTCTTCCTCGTCCGGGTCCGGCTCCTCCTTGCGGATGCGGTAGGCGTGGTGTGCCTCGTCGTTCAAAATCAGGATGTTCTGCTTTCCGCCCACATCGCGGCCCAGCACGCGCTGGAGCAGCGCCGTATCGCTCTCAATGTATTTCTGCTCGACAATCTCCACCTCGGCCAGCGCACCACCCGGCGTGTACTTCTCAGTGCCGGGAATCACACGCATTGCCCCATCCGCCGTGGCTGCCGTAAAGGAGGCAAGAGTCACATACCTTTTGCCGCGCGCAGTGGTCGTCTTTTTGCCGATGGTGATTCGGGCTTTCACATCCACAGGCTTGCCGCGCTTTTCCACCTTGGCGCTCACCCCGCCCGTCTGCATGGCCTGCGGCTCAAACACGTGCCAGTTTGTCACCAGTACCTTGCCCTGCATTAGTTGCGGCATCAAGTGTGCCGGTACCAGATCGCGGCTGCGATAGATGCTTGCGTCCCCGCGCTCCGGCTTCAACTCTTCGAGCCGTGAGCGAATTGTCACATTCGGGCACACCACTAGCGCCACATCGCTGAATCGCGCATCCCCGCGATTGTTCACCTTGTTCAGCACGCTCCAGGCAATCACCATGCCCATTACGGTCGTCTTGCCCGCGCCGGTGGCCATTTTGGCCGCGTACCGCTCAAAGCCGCTGAAGCCCTCCGCCTTGCGGTCGTCGCTCGGATCGTCCGCTGGAATGCGAATCCCTTGCAGAAAGTCCTGCCGCGCCTCGCGCAAAAAGATGATGGTCTTTGCCGCTTCCAGTTGCGCGTAGAAGAGCGGCTTTTCCCGGCCCTCCCGTTGCCACCACTGGATCAGGTCGTATGTCGTTCGAGAAACGCCCGGAAACCCCGCCTGCTCCCAGGCGTCCCGCCGCTCCCGGATCAGGTTCACCAGCGCCAGATCGTACCCTGTCGGATACAGTGTCGAAGGCCGCAACACATAGCCATCGTGCGTCCAGCCCACCGTCTGGTCACGCGGCGGAAAGACAAACGCGGGCCTGCGCCCTTCGCGCTTCTCTGGCGTCTCGCCCTCACGGATATACCAGTAGTGGCGCGGTTCTTCAAACGGCGAATTCAGAATCGGTTCGGCTACTTCAAACTCGCTCATGCCTTCTTTGCCCCTGCGATATCGGGAAATGCGCTCTCCAGGTTCTTTACGATCAGCCCCGCAAGCTCGGGAGCAGAGCAGGAACTTGGCGCTTGCACTTCAAACTGCGTCATGGTTCGCGGCGTGAACCTCGTGAAGTGGAGGTGGATTCCTAGCGGACTTTCGACCGCGACGATCTTCACTCCACTGACATTGCACACCATCCCTAAGCCGGGCGAGTTCGGCTGAAATCCGAGTGATGCCATTTTCGTCGGAAAGCTCGGCTCCTGCTCGCTCATGCCGTCTTTTTCGCCTCCGAAATCTTCCGCGTCACCATCAGTTCGTTGCCCCGGTCGTCAATCACCTTCACGGCAATCTCCTGGTGACCGTTGGGCTCAAACGGCGCGCTCACAGTCCCGGCCAGATGGTCCCATACCGTGGCCTCGTAATCGGCCTTGAGTGCCTTCTTTAGCCCTTCCCATGCGCTGGTGCGCGGGAAAAATGCCTGCGATACGTGGAAGCACAACCCGTTGTAATCCGAGTCTAGGAACCAGGCGGGAACGTCGTCGCCTTTCTCGTGACTGGACTCCATAGTTGCCGGGTCGAATACGTCCAGGCCCATCAGCTCCACCTCGTACTTGCCGTCGGCGCGCAACCGCAACTCCACCTCCGGCAATCCGCACACGCTGAAAATCTGGCTGGACCGCATGTTCTTGAGCAGATCGCCCATCAGCACATCCGGTGTCATTTGGACATACGTCGCCCGAATCCCGATCATGTGCTCTGCGTTCTCCACAAGTTGGCGCGCATTGGGATGGATGGCGAAACCGATGACATACAGATGGGTGTAGTTCTTGGCGTGGGCTTCGCGCGCGGCCTCGTACACCAGCCTTTCGCCCACTGCGCCATTCTCCGGCCCGAAGATGAAAGCAACAGGCCGCTTGGTCAACCCGCTCAACAGGCCACCGCTCGCCTCAATCGCCTCATCCGCCGCATCTGCCAGCGTGGCTTCCTGGCCCTCAGCGGTCGCGGCCACCAGCGCCTCGGCTTGCAGGTTCAGACTCTTGGCAGGCTTGCGGATGTTGGTCAACTCCACGTTGCGATTGCCGGGAAGACGTAAGAGCGGAGACCGCCGCAGAATTTGCAACATACGGTCTACGAAACTCTCCGCCGTCTCCTCATGCGCGGCCCGCACATTATCGGCCTCCGGGTTCTCGCTCATGCCGATCAGGTCGGCAGCCGTGGGGATGGTGGCTTCCACGCAGAATGGGCCGGTGACCCGCGTTGTTTTCGTGTCTTGCTCCGGGCGGTCTACCAGAATCTCCTCGTCCGCCGGCTCATTGTTGGCGATGGACTTGAGGGTGACGTGTGGCACGATTCCGCCCACTTCTTCGCCGTTGCGGTTCTGCTTCCGTTTGTAGACGAAGCCGCCCGCAGGACCTCGGCTGTCGTCCACCAGTTCGTACCAGGGGAATGTGGCCGTCAGCAGCCGCTGCCGCGCCAGAGCTAAAGGAACGCGGCTTGTGTCGATGGTGATCCACCGCCGCCCCCATTGCTCGGAAACGTAGGCTGTTGTACCAGAGCCACAAGTGGGGTCCAGTACCAGATCACCTGGATCGGTGGTCATCAGCAAACAGCGTTGGATCACAGTTGGAGTAGTTTGAACAGCATAGGACCGACTGCCAAATTCAATTGTGTCGGTCCACTGATTGACGAAGGAGCCGTAGCCAAAATCGCGTAGATACAGCTTGTAGTAGATTTTCTTGCCAAGTGCAAACAGGCGGTTCTGCCGAATCAACTCATCCACACCTGCCGGGGTTGTTCTCCAACTCTTCCCGCGCTTCGTCTCAAATGTCTGCCCCTCGAATTCAATCGGGAAAGTACAGGATGGTGTGTAGCCAGATGATGCAAGGTCGGAACGCTTGAATACAGAGTTTTCCGAAGCAGTGCGCTCGAAGTTCTCGATCTCATCGGACGAAAGCCGCCTGTATCCGCCGTCACCAGCATCTGCGAAGACAAATTCCGAGCCTGTCCCAACGTTTTTACGGGCAAAGAGATTCCTGTATCTGAGATGTTCCTTATCCCTCGCATACCAGCAGAGATAGTCCACGACGGCCTCAATCTCGCCCGACTCAAGCGGCATCATGGTTTTGAAGTTGATAACAGCCACTAGATTCTCAGCGCCGAATACTTCATCCAGCGATTCGCGCACATGATGCAGGTTCTCATCGCTGATTTGTACAAAGATGCTTCCGCTTGGCGTGAGCAGTTCCCGCGCCAGCAGCAGGCGGTCCCGAAGATAGGTCAAGTACGAGTGCAGCCCCAACTCCCATGTATCGCGATAGGCTTGTACCATCTCCGGTTCGCGGGTCATATCCTCATCGTCGTTATGCGACACGTCGCGCTTGCGTACAAAGGGCTGGAAGTTGGAGCCGAACTTCACTCCATACGGCGGGTCCATGTAGATCATCTGCACCTGGCCGCGCATCCCCTCGTACTCCACCAGCGAGTTCATCACCGCCAGCGAGTCGCCCAGGATCATGCGGTTGACCCAGCGGTCCCGGTGCTCATAGGCGCGCAGCGTCTGATCCACAATGGAGTGGCCGGGGTCGCCGAACAAGTCGAGCTGCGAGTCCACACCCTCGCGCTTGTGTCCCTTGAGAGTTTCGAGAATCGCCTTGGTAGACAGCCGCTCGTGAATAAAGAGTGGCATGGTGGGCACATCGAAGCTGAGCCGCTCCGCCTTGCCCGCCCAGTTGAGGAAAGGCCGCTCGATGGCCTTGAGTTGCTCCACGGCGTCTTCCAGGCCCTGCACGGTGGCCAGCGTCTTGCCTTCCGCTCCGGTGAGCCTCTGCGCCTCGGCAAAGCGATGCGGCGCGGGCAGGTTGGCTGCGTCCGAAATGCGGGCCAGCAGCCACTCGCCCAGCCCCCGGCTGCCGTTCCCCTCGTCCCAGCTCAGCGCCGGGTCCAGCGAGTCGTCATAGCGATAAGTCTTGGGCGGCTTGCGCTTCTTGAACTGTGCCTGGGTGCCCACATCGGGCCGCATGGGGCTGTCGGCTGTCTTGTGCTGGTAGCTTTCCGACCTCTGGGTCTGCGCCGGGCGGGGCGTCTTTCTGGTAACCATTCTGTCCTGTGCCTCTTGGGAACGGGCTGGGGTGTGTTTGCCGTTGCACAAACAGCCTAGCACCGGCAGGCGAAGGTACACACGTAACGCCAGCACCAAGAAGCCGGTGGGTCGTTTCTGAATCAGCAGCGAGCAGTTTGGCCTATCGGAATTTAATGGACGCGAGCACTTCGAAGCTGTGCCGCTCTAGTTCGCCATGAAGACCAACATAGGCGAACATACGGGGAATATTTCCCAGGGAAGCTGGTTTCACCGCTTCGAACCTTGGAGCCCCAATCGCGCGCGCAGTTCGGCTACAGACTTCTGTTCCTCGATAAACTTCTTTTTCTCATCCCTGAAAACTGCGCGAACCCACGGGTACTTTCGCAAAAAATGCGTAATGGTGTCGGGACCTCCTTCGATAGAGCTAAAATGCCGAAGAGCCTCGGACAGAGTTATCGCTGGACTGTCTGCAAGTACGTCCTGGACTACAAGCTGGAAGTGGGCTCTGGTTACCTTTTTGCCGTCCCGTGTCTCCGAGCAAATACTTCTCTCGGCGCTGGCAACCGGCGCACCCGCCTCACGAAGCCGAATCATTTCCTTCTTCCAGTGGCCACCATGACCGTCATTGGTCGCCGCATGGGCCATTTCATGGAGCTGCGTCCCAATCGTCTCTTCCGGCGATTGATCCGCCCGTATCTTGATCAGCCTTCTCTTCCCGTTGCAGAAGCCGGAGTAGCCCATCCCGCGAATGACGCGGATGGAGTAGGCAGGCAGGTGATTGCCAAAGTACAGCTCATTGAACTTCTTGAAATAGGCTCGAAGCGATCTCCCGTCGAACATGGTTTTCCCCCGAAGTGCACCGGATGTGAGCATTGTACTCACGACGGCGAATTGTGTTCTCTGACGCCCGCTTCATCGCAATTCTGCGCAGTCTTGCGAGCGGAAAATGTTAGATTTCCGCTCACTTCACCAACCATGTGAAAGTCCTTTAGAATCGCCGTTCTCTCGGGCATTTTCTGATGGGGTTTTCCGCTCACTACCGGAACCCGCAGCTTCGGGCCAGTCGTAACTGGAAACGCGCGTTGTTTTCGCCAGTTGAAATTCCTCCGTTAGCTCTTCAGGTAGTGCGGATACTCCATGGAAGATTTCTTGAACACTTCTCGAAAGAAAGGGCCAAGCGTGATGTGTGGCTTCTGCGCCCCGTCGTAGAGGCCGGGGCAGACGATTCGATCCGTGAGAAAAGCCTCCCCGAGGTGGCTTATCCCTCCACCGGGAGGTTGCACATCTAGCCGCCTGCCCTTGATCCCGTCCAGACCAGCAATCCACCGAAACGGCGGCTCAATTCCAAGGTTGTGAAGGAATCGCATATAGTGCGGGAGCACGCTACACATTGCGTTCTGCACGTCTCCGAAGTACACAATTTGGGAAGCTATTGATAGCATCCCCGTGTCAATTGCCCAGATTTCACACGTCTCAAACGCGAACGCAACAGAGTTGGTTTCTGCATCTTCCTCCCTGAGCCTTGCATAGACTCCGAATCCGTCGTCCGCCCGGATGAAGCCGATATCTCCCCAGTTCAGAGGCGAAAGCCAGAGTTTACCTTCTGAAATTACGTGTTGCTTTACCTGCATCGGAAGAGACAAATCTGCCTGAGACTGCTTCTGTGGAATTAGTCGAAGCCACATTGCGGGGCCAGTGGCAAGCCTAATTTCCGAGACAGGGGGCTTCTTGATGTAGGCGGGGATCGCCGACCAAAAGAATCCGAGCGGTTCGTTGCCGCCTCGGAATCGAGGCCGCCTCACATCGGATTCAGACGTCTCGTTGCTCGGGGCTGGGTCCGCGCCACCTTGGGACACCAGATTCACTGATTGATCGACGCTGCTTTGATTGATGCGTGGGTTCGGTCCGATGGCGTTGTTGGTAATGTAGACCGAGGGCCGAAATCGATTCTCTCGATGCCGGAGGCCGTCAATCCGTTCTTTTTTCATCACCCAATCATTGGAGCCGACTTCGCCATCGTTGAGATGCGATTCCCAATAGTCTAACTCCGCGCAAATTCCTTCCAGTGTACTCGGCATCGGATCGCTGACTTTCGGTCTCTGCTTGATTAACTGATCTGCCCTCTCAATTCCAGCCGGACTGAGCGCTATGATTTCTGTCGTCTCCGGTTTAAATGCAATGTACCCTTTTGTCCGGAGATAAGTAACTGTCTCGCCCCTTGCTTTGTCTGACAAGCCAATTTCCTTAGCAATCGCAACCCATTGCATGGGAGCGATCCGAGCTGTCAAGGGAGTCTCCCCGCCAAAGCGGCGAAGTTCGGCAAGAAGTGCGTGTGCGAGTGTCTCACTGGCGTTCATGTTGCTCATCCTATTAAGCCATGCACCCAATGACCCAAGGCAGACAGGTACGGTCCGACCAGCGCCATGTGATTGGCGGCTGTAGCAATGAATGCCTGGTATTTCTCAGAACCTGATTGTCGGTGTGTCGCCCCCTCAAGGTCGGAAAGTCTTTCAAGAATCGCGGTCCGCTCCACTCCATCCGAAACGCCTGATTCAATAGCTTTTCGCAATTCCGAGAACGGGACACCTTGGTGAACAACGTTCGTCGAATTGTCCGTGCTGCCGATGTTGACCCTCGCATTAGGTCCCTGAACATTGAAGGTCTGATTCATTGGAGACTCCTTTGAGCGGTTCCGAATAATCGCACTTTGATGCCGCATCCGAGCGATGGCTTCTTTCACTAAAGTTCCCAGTTCCCGCTCAATTTCCAAATGCCATGGTGATCCCTGTCCCAGCCGGTGGCGTTGGACCGAGCGGTCGCCACGCACATTCGCTATCGATCCCGCTGTGAACTGAATTGCAGTTGACCTTAATGTCTGCTCCGCCGCAGTATCGCAAGGCATGTTGAAGGCATTGAAGGCCTCGATATATGCGTCGGCTTGGGCTGAAACCTGCTGCTTGAGACGGTCAACAGCCCACGCGATGAGGGCAGGCAGGTATCCCGCCGCGTTGTGGGTTAGCGCGACGCGGTTTATAACGCGATTCCTGTCCTCTCCGAACTCGCGAATAATCCTCTCCTGTCTCGCCTTGAAAGTGAGCGTGGCGAGACGTTCGACTTCCGCTCTCCGAGGATCGTTCATCTGCTTTGGATTGAGTATAGAAGGTAGTACATTTCGATTCAATCGCAGACCTAGCTGAGCAATTTGCTCACAACATTCGCGTGAAAACGGGACAGGCTCTGCCCCAACCCCGGTTGAACATGCAGCGGAGTTTGGTGTGTTCGTGCAACACGATATCAGTGAGTGTCAAATCCGCCATAACCGGCCAATCAGTGCCCATTTTCATTCAAGTGGTGCGAAGTTTCCTTATCTCGGCGAGGATCTTGATGAGGCGTTTGGATAGTCTGAGGAGCCGATTGCGGGCGCTGCCGTTTGTGAGTGAGCGACGGAACATCTCCATGACATGTTGAGCGGCGATTAAGGCATCGATGACGCCGTCGAGGCCTGTATGTGCGGGTGCGGCGGGCATTTTTGGCTGTGGAGCCAGATGCCTGGGTTTGGAGCGAGCCAGCTGGAACTCGCGCTCGAGATCGGTGAGGGTAACATCGACGTAGCGCATGGTCATACCCGGATCGACGTGGCCGAGTAATTTCATCAGGACGGGGAAGCTGATGCCGGAGCGAAGCATCTCCGTGGCGTAGGTATGCCGGAACTGATGCGGGACGATAGCTGTGGGAAGTCCGAGCGAGTGACAGACCTGATGCAGGTAATCACGGAGTTGAACAACGATGGCCACTTTACTTCCGGGTCGTGCCAGGAGCCGTCCATCGGCTGGCAGCGGGTCGAGAGAACGGAAGAAGCGCAAGCGGTGAACGAGATCACGGCCGAAGGCATCGATGGGGACCATGCGCTCGGTCTTGAGTTTGCCGAGGGGAACATGAATCGCCCATTGGCTCGGCCCCGTGGAGCGCAGACAGTCATAGGAGAGATCGGCGCATTCGCCGATGCGCATTCCGGTCGAGCGGAGTAACAGGAAGACATTTCCGCCCAGATCGTTGCGGCGCATGAACTCCTGCTGGAGGAGTTGATCCTGTTCGGGAGTGAGCGGTCGTGGCAGAGTGTGGGGCGAGCGCGGGATATCCTCGCGCAGCAGCAAGTGGGCCAGTTCCGCGCGATGGCTGGCGCGTGCCAGCTCATGGAAGATGGTGCGCAGCGCGAAGAGCCGGCCGATGCAGGTTGCCGTTGCCAGGGGCGGATTCTGGGCGTGCAGGTGCGCCATCCATCCGAGGATATGAGGATCGCGGCGCAGTTGTTCGAGACGAGTAATCTTCGGATATTCTGCGCCCAGATAAACGAGGAAGCTACGCACTACGATGTCGTAGTTGCGCTTGCTGGAAGGTGTGAGTGCTGTGCACAGAGACTCGATCGCGTGCGCGAAGACCGGCATCAGGGGATGCTCAAGCGGTGGGCGACGCCAGCGCATCACGAGATCCTCGGTTGAGGATGGATGCACTGCGCCGCCGCGCGGGCATACTGCAGGTAGACATCCTGCGACGAGACCTTTACGTAGTGCATGGTGGTTTCGATGTCGGCGTGGCCCATCAACTGCATCAGTGCGGGCAGGCTGATGCCAGCACGCACCATATCCGAGGCGAAGGTGTGTCGGAACCGGTGGGGATTAGCCAACTGTACCCCGGTGGTATGGCGATGATGGCGGAACAGAGAGCGTAATCCCGCAGGTGTCATGCGTTGGCCGCGAGCGGGCCCTTTCAACACCACGAACAGTGCCGCCGAGCAGGGATCGGGGCGCTCCACGCGAAGATAGTGATCGAGCAGTTGCGTGGTTTCCGGCGCCAGGGGCAGCAAGCGTAGCTTGTTCCCCTTGCCACGAACGCGGATCTGTCCTTCGGAGAACAGCACATCATCACGGTTCAAGGCCATCACTTCGGCGGAGCGGAGCCCCTGCATCAGCATCAGGCCGACGATGGCCAGATCGCGAGCGTTTCGAAAACTTCGCCAGAAGCGCGCCACTTCATCGACAGAGAGAGGAACCACGTTGAGTTTAGGCTCCCGCACTCGGAGTCTGCTCAGTTCGAACCTGGGGCGTCCCAGGCCCATCGGTCTGCGGTGCAGGAAGGGTTGATGGAAGCCGTGCGCGACCTGACATGGGGCGTCGGGGAACTGATTGCGGATAGCACGATCGGCAGTGGCGGTACGGTCGTTGATAGTGGTGGCAGAAGGCGGAGGTTGCAGGCTGGACTGGAAGCGTACGTAATCGAACAGAGTCGATTCGGTGAGGTCCGCGGCAGAGATATCGCCCGTGTGATGGACGCTCTCCCACCAGCGCACGAAGTGCAACAGGCTGTGCGCGTAGCTGTAGAGGGACTTGTCTGCGAGGCGGCGGACATACTCGCGATCCAGATAGCGATTGATCCATGCAACACCATTGCGGGTGGATTGCACGACCACTTGAATCGGACTATGTGCGCCCGATGAAGTTTTCTGGCAGATGACGCGGAACTTCATGGCTGCGCGGCCTCCAGCAGCGACTGGAACTGGTGTGCGTTTCTTCCCTGAACGAAGAAGGAGTTGGGATCATGACCCTCAGGCAGCAGAACGCGACGTGCCGAGATACCGTGCACGACAAGATGCTGAGCCAGTTGCTCTGCAGCCTGTTGGCCGCTCTGGTTCTGATCGACATCGAAGGTGACATACACAGTGCGCTGGCCTTCACAGAGTTGGCCGAACTGGGTGTCATTCAGATGCGTGCCCAGCGAGCAGGTCACATTCGAAAAGCCGGCCTGACGCAACACCGCATAGTCGAATAGTCCTTCGACCAAGATCACCTCGGAGCAGTTGCGAACCTTCTCCCAGGCATACAGGCCGCCCTTGCTCCCGGGCAGGAAGCGATGGGCGAAGGCAGCGCCGATGCTGCGGCCGTAGAGGTTGACGATGTGCTCGCCCTGCCGCAACGGAAACACGATGCGCTGATAGAGAGCGTCCGCACCGCGAGCGTTAATGAGGCCGAGCCTTCGCAACACATCGAACGAATGCCCCTGCGCGGTCAGATATCGGCGCAGGGTTCCACCAGGCGCGTAGCCGATGCCGAGTTCCCGGAATAGTGCCGCATCATGCACTCCGCGCCCGTGGAGATAGCCGAGTGCCTCGAGGCGACGATCCAGTTGCTGCTGATAGAACGCCGCGGCCTCCTCAAGCACGGCGCTGGAATCAGCTTCCGAAGTGATCTCCGGATCGAGACAAGCCAGGCTCTGGCGGAAGGATAGGCCGCGCGATAACTGGACGAAGCGAATCAGATCGCCGCCCCGCCCGCAGCCGTGACAGTAGAAGACATCTTTGCGTGTGTTGACATAGAACGACGGCCGGGTCTCTTCGTGCAACGGACAGAGACCGACGAACTCGGATCGACTCGCGGGATGACCAGTCCAGTTATGCTGCCGCAGATAATCCAGCAGCCGCAATCGCCGCTTGAGTGTTTCGACGTCTTCGCCCACAGTGCTTTTTCGCCTCCGGAGCCCAGCGTAGGAGAACCACGCCGGCGTTCCCAGGCAAGGATGGTGGGCAAAAGAATTTTTCTCAGAGACGCAACGGCCAGAGGTTTTTGAGAACCGGAGTGATCCAGTGCAACGGCCCCGCTTGGCCATCGGCCTGATGACTGCGCATCAGCCAATGAGCTACGCGGGAAACAGTCTGGCTGAGAAAGGAAGACGCCGGATCAGAACCGTCCAATCCGCTCGACCATCGCCGGACAGTGGACGGATCCGGCAACCGATCAGGATCCTGGAGCTTGGGCAATGCCTTCTCCCATGAGCACTGCTCCACAAAGCGTCGCAGCAACGCCTGGCAGCGTGCCAGAAGGCTGTAATGCGTGTAAGGGAGAGAGAACACCGGAAGGAATGTGAACGTCGTCCCGCAGCTTCCGCAACGGCCGCGGCGAATCCTGATCCAATCGTGATGCTCGTCGTGCGCCTGTTTGCGGCGGCGCCCGTGGCCAATGATCGAATCCTTTTCACAGACCGGGCAGCGGCGTAAGATGATCTCGTCCGAGTCTTCGGCCCAGCCCGCAGCAAGCCGCTCCAGCGCAACCGACACTGGGACAAAGAGGATCGTAACCTCACACGGGTTTCGCTTCCTGCTCCGATCCGCCAAGATGCTGGCAGGAAGCGGCGCCCCGCCCCCTGAAGAAAACCCAACTGAAAGAAAATATAACTTCTTACGGCAACCCACAATCGCGCGGTCCAGCTTATTGGCCGGTTATCTCCGCCAACGCGCGCATTGAGGTGAGTGTCTGCCAATTTCAGAGATTCGGGAGGATCGGTGGCCACCAGAAGACAGAACTTAGTCGGCCCGAAAGGGCATCGAGTGGACGTTAGGCCGCGTCATCCAAATCTTCAGCCTCTTCCGCTGGTTCGTCATCGTCAATTTCGATGAAAGACTCCGAGTGCGCTCTTCGTTCGGTTGAAGCAGCGGTTGGTGTCGTCGCCGGTGTCGGCACGTCGAAGAGACCAACGGTCTGCAGTGGAGCCGGCTTCACTGGCTCGATGGGCTGGGTGAATTCGGGCTTTGATGGCGATACCTTGGTAGGCGTCTTCGACTTGGCACGCGCCTCCGCCTGTGCCGCCTTGGAAGCCGCATCCATTTCAGCTTTCGCCTTCTCCAAGGTGTTCTTCATTTGGAGATGCGACCCGACAAAACTCACAATCGTCCGCCCTAGCTCCGTATCGAGTTCTTCGGCTGTGCCGGTCACGCTGAGTGGAGTGGTAAGGGCGTCATTGTCGTCGTCTTTGAGCTTCTTCGGCACAATATTCACCCGAATCTGATCTGCGTCGACAAGTGTGACCGTCAGCAAAACCGCGCGGTCCCGCAGGACTGGTGCGAGTTCTTTGAACATGGATATCTCTCCTGGTGGATGTTGATTTCGGGATCACGGCCGCCGAGCGCGTCTCCGCGTCTTCGACCAAAGCTGGGGATCCACGGGCAACGGGCTCATGAGTCCACTTTGCGCGTTGAAGAAGCCGCCGTGATGCGTGAGCTTTCCGTAGCGGAAAAGCCGCGCCAGCATGGCCAGCGCGCTCGACGCCAGAGTCTGGTTGATGAAAGGTTCCTGGCGATCCAACGCCTCGACGGCGGAGCAACTGGGCAGCGGGTCTTCACCAGCCGCGGCGTCGATGATTTCGGGATACAGCTCACTCACGGTCCGCAGCCGGCCGGCTTTCCTCCGGTTGCGCGCGTTCAATGGCTGGCCGAGAACGAACTGGCCGCTGGCGGCGTTGTTGCCGAGATCAAGCCAGTACGCTGTCCGGTTTCTGGTCTTTGTCAACGCCCGCTCGATGATGCCTCGTGCCGCGCGCGTGTCCACGCAAGCGATAAGAAGGTCGAGCGAGGCGTCATTGAGTCGATCAAGCGTCCGTTCATTGAAATTCGCCGGCTCGGCCCGCCACCGCGTACCCCAGAACAGGTTGATGCGATTGATCAGGACGGTCGCCTTATTCTGCCCAATATCTGAGATCGAGAATGGCTGACGCACGCAGTTTGTCTCGGAGACGGTATCGGCGTCCATCATGACCACCTCCAATCCGGATGAGCGCCCCCAGACCCTCATCGCCTGGTCGAGATAGGGAAGGCCCATAACGATGGCGCTGCCGGTCCCGCCCGCTCCGACAACCAGAACGCGTACCGCCCGCTGACCGAGCAGGTCGCGAGGAAGAGTGTGCTCGATGCGCATCTTAGCCCCTCTCTCCGCAGACGAACTGCGTGAGCGTCTGAGGCAAGACAATAAGTGTTTGGAGCGGGAACCGCTGGCGCTTCCCAGCGAGCCCGGCCCACAGTCCCTCGAATCCACACTCATGGCGAGTCAGGCGTCCGACGTTTGCGTGCGTGAAGGCGCTCTCGTAGAAGGCGCGCTCCCAGGTTGGCATTGCACCCACCGAGACACTGTCCGGGCGCCGCATGGTACCCGTGCAAACGCGCCCGTCGTCGGACAAGTTCCAGAACGGCGCGACAGCGAGCTTCGTCGAACTCTCCGGCCGCATGTTCTCTGTGAGCGCACGAATAGTGAGTTCGCCATTCGAAACCCGCCATACCAGGGGTGGTTGCGGGAAAATGCAGCCGCTCAACTCCGCTGCCTTTCCCTCGGAGTTCTCGTAGAACATCTGGCGGCGTTGCGTCGGAGTCCACCAGGCGATCATTCGGTCAGCTTTGGCAAGAACATTCGCCGGCAGGACTTCGGCCTCGACGCTGCCGCTGAGGGAGCGCACCATAGACTCGATAAATGCCACAGTGAGCGGTTGTGCCGGACCGAGAGTGGGCGGTGCGTCCTTGTGAGCGGTCACATCGTGGCGGGTGATGAAACTGCTTTGCCGGTCACGGTAGACTAAAAGCGCCTCACGCAGCTCGAAGCGATGGTTCTCCCCGATCGATACATGGACTTGCATCCCGTTTCTCCCAATCCTGAATCGCTTCGACCAATTGAAATAGTTCGCAATTGAGCGCGACAAACCGTTCCACGACCCGCAGTGCGTGCCGAACTTCATCCGCATTTCGCGGCGAAAAGACAACGCACATGGTCGGCTCGGCAGTTCCCTCCATCATGTATTGGCCCTCTTCGTCAAAGCAGGCCGTGATGGCGTCATGCTCTTTGAAGGTGACAAGCAAGGACGGCAGTGGGGGCTCATCGTATTGACCAGCTTCGATGTAATCCCTGGACTGCTTGAGACGAAGCCGGGAGAGACGTTCGATGCGTCGCAGCCGTTCGATCCAGGTGGCATAGCTCCCTGTGGAGAACCTGTGCAGCAATTCGCGGTCGCGCACCTTCCAATCACGACATTCGCGTTTCAGCGTCTTCCGGATGCACTCCGGCAACGCCTTTTCGACCTCGGGGAACTCATACTGACCGCGGCTCTCTTCATCGTCTTGGTCGGCATATTCCCGCATTCGCTCCTCATACATGAGCGCATCGTCATGGTTGTAGATCCTCATGACGCGATAGAGCGCATGGGTCAATGCCAAATAGAATGCCGCACCCAGCCCCTCCGCTTCCGCCTCCAGTGCATCGATTGCCGGCCCAATCTTGAGGTAGCCCGCTCCGCTGCACTCGACGGTGACGGCGAGTTGACCGCCTTCGAGCAACGCATCGCTGCCGGCCCGTCCTAGCACGTCGCTCACCTCAAGGTGATATTCGACATTGCGCTGAAGCAGGTCGCCCCGCTCCGCGCCAATGCCGGTCATTATGGCGTGCTGAGCAAACGCGAGGGCGTTGCCGCCGGAGTGCTTCCAGGTCTCCGGAGTCCCCAACCCTTCGCGCACGAGGGTGGCGCAGAGTTCGTAGACCAGTTCGGCATTGGCCTCGTGGCTGTACTCGGCGCGAACGTCGGCGAGCGACGGCAACGCCTGGCGAAACGCTGGGGCGAGAGTCGCTACCCCAGCGGCGGAAGCAGATCCGGCGGCGTCGGGAGCCGATGGGTTCCCGTCGTCACATGCCGGCTTATTGCTTCTGAAACTGCGTTTGCGAGATCGCAGGATTCTCTGCATCGGAGGTACCTCGCCAGAATCAGATTGGCTTCCGGAGGCGGTTCCGCGGCCTTCTTGAGGAACAACTCCACCAGTTCTTCTTTCGAGATTGTGGACGCGGGCACGGCTCACCCTTTCGATCCGATGGCACGGCTGAAGGTGTAGCGCAGCATGGTTCCAGTGTCTTCCGGGCCCGTGAGGGTTGCGGTTGCAATCTCCGGGTAAGTTGGCGTGAGAAGGTCGCGAACCTGGTCGACGGTCATCTGCGGCGCCGGATCGGGGATGCGAACGCCGTTGTAGCTGAACTCACGTAACAGAACTTCTGCTTTGAGACTGGACATTGCGATTCATCTCCTTGTTTGCAGATTCAAGTTGAACCAATGTTGTGATCAGAAGAGGCTGGCTTGTAGGGGCAGCCTCTTGATTGCGACTTCCTGTGTGGATGCTGGTGGAACCTGCCGTACCAAATCCTCAGCCGGCGCTTGATTAGCAACCGGTCGATATTTCGCCTCGAGCCTCTTGAGGGTCTCCATTTCAGAGGAGCGCACGGCCTCGGCGGCTCGCAATTCATAGCGAGCAAGATAGTTGTGCTTACGAATCTCTTGCTGGATGGCGCGCTCGACATCGCAAAACGTGTACTCTGGGTCGCCCCAGCACGGCCAGGCGACCGTGTGACGCAAGAATCGCAGCCGGTCGGCGTCCGACGTGAACCACGTTTCATAAAATCCGGCGGCATCGTAATGAGCTATATGCGAGAAGCACATCGAGAGGCGGTTGTATAAGCTCTTGGAAAAGGCGGTTCGTGCCCACTCTGATTCGATGAAGTGCAAAAACGTATTTCCGAATTCAGCCTTGTCTTGAGCCGTCGAGAACTTCGTGGGCATAAACTCCGAAGGAAGAAACGGTCCTTTCGGCATGGAATGTCTCCACCAAGAAAAACGGCCAGCACACGCCGACCCTTTTCCTTGCCTTTGATTGCGAAACGGTTATAGCCGGTATCGCTGGAACGATTCTCCCATTGGCTCCGCTACCACCGTTCGTAGTCATTGGGAAGAGCCATGAATAGGAAGCCAACCAGTTTCTTTCGACAGCAACGGCGGCCCCCGGCGGACTACTGATCTGAATGCTGTTCGTTACGATCCTTCGCATTACGCTGGTCGATCAGGATTCGATGCAAGTCAGCCAACTCATCGACAGTATTGGCCCCACTGACTGGTTCGTCATTGTCCTTGCCGAGCCAGGGGAACCTCTCTTCGAGCAACGCCAGTGTCCGCTCAACGAACGTCTGGGAGCGACGACCTTTGTTTGACATGCAGTTCTCCTCAAGGATCAGAAAATGGAAGGAATGACATGCAGCGCGCAGTTTCAACCGAAGAGGCTGAGCTGCACGGCAGGCTCTGTGCCCGTGGACCACGGCGAGGATTTCTTGTGGACTCTTGTGCTCACAGTTGGTTCAACAAGATGAATACCGGCTCGCTCCGCGGGTAGACTGGTGGATTCACTGGCAGATAAGTCAAAGACGGGATTGTCATCTTCTTCGACCTTCACTGCCGGTGGCTGTGGCAGCAACTGGCCCCGCTCGCGGTCCAATTCGCGCCACACTTTGTCCGCGGATTCCCCAACTCCTGCTTTCTCAACCAACTCGCGCGCCATCGCGCTCATCAGGTCTTCGTCGGTATCAAGCGATTGCAGGCCCTCACCCGAGAACTTGCCCTCCATCATGAGTGCGACGAGCATCTTCTTGCCCATCAGACGGAGGCAGGTTTCCTGCATCGTGCCCGGATAGGTAACGAACTTTACCCGGACATCGTGCCGCTGGCCGATGCGCCAGGAGCGCCGGCTAGCCTGGCGCAGGGTATGCAGCGAATAGCCGGTCTCGTAGAAATACAGCGTCGGAAAGGCAAGCAAGTCGAGCCCTGTTTCCACCAGTTTCGGGTGGCAAAGGACGACTTCGACTCCAGCCTTCAATTGGCGCTCGTACCACTCCTCGCGTTTGTCCGTAGCAACCGAGGATCGGAGAACAGCAACCCGGAACCCTGCTTGCCGCAGAACAGTTTCCAGCCGCAGCGTGACATCCTTCTCGCCCGTATAGGTTGCGTACACCTGGCAACGGCGGCCCTGCCGGAGTTCTTCGCGCACGTCGGCGATTAGGGCGCGTTCCTTCGCATAGAGATGATCTTCGGTGAGGTTCTTCGGCGTCGTCACCAGAAACCGCACATACTCTTTGGTCTGCGGGTCAAAAGCGCGCGCCCAGATGTCCTCGAATCCGTAGGGATGGTCCGGATAGAGTAGGAGCGTGTTGAGCAGGATAGCCATCAGGCTCTTGTTGCCCCGATGCGCCCGCATCGCGGCCCGGATGTCTTCTTCAAGTTCCTCGTAAGCCTTGGCGAGTTCGTGATCCATTTCAACCGAAAGCACGCTCTCGTCGTATCGCGGCAGGTTGTCCGCAATGTCTTCGAGCGAGAGAAAAGCCGTCGTATTCATCAGGAACTTGCCGAACAGGAGCGGAGACGCACCCGGCTTCTTCAGAACCTGGATCGTTTTCTTGGTCGCCCGCGAGCAGGCATTGTCCGTACCCCGCACTTTCTCGATGGTCTCAAGCACTCCGTATTGCTGCTGAAAGTCGCGCCGGCCTTGGCCGCCGTATGCGAATCCTTCGCCGGCCATGGTGCGCGGCTCCATCCGGTAGAAGATGTTGAATAGATCGTCCGCGTAGCCGCCCATCAAGGTGCCGGTGAGAGCGATCAGCCGCTTGGCCGCGCGCCCCAATACACCCAGGCCGTTGCCTTGCGCCGTGTCGCCGGCCAACTGGTGCAGCTCGTCTGCAATGGCGAAGTCGAACCAACCGCCCATGTACCGGCCGATGTACTCAATCGGCGCCATGCGCTGAATGCGTTCCCGGTCGGCCTGCCACAGTGCTGAGTAGCGCGTTGTTCCGCCATGCGACAGAGTCAGCGATTCCGAGAGCTTGATCTTGTTGACGAAGTCGAGATGGGTGAGCTTCTGCCTCTCCGAATCCATGATCGCGGTGCCGGTGTCGGGATTGATCACTCCCCCTAAGTTCGGCCCGGATTTCGCCTTGAGGTAGGCATGATCCCAGTAGTAGCCGAGCTTGCCCTTGTCCTTGCCGGTAATGAAAAACGCAGGTGCTGAGCAACGTTTACGCCACCCCTTGCGGCCCATGCGCCGCAACTCGGCGAGCGAGAGGCGCATACCCTCATACATGATCCTGCCCTTGTGGAGTTTGACTTCGCAGATGCCATGCGGTCTCTTCGGATCGCCGCCGTTGCGCATGTCCTCAATCAGGAAAGTCCTGGCGCGCGGAACAGCCAGCAGCGCTTCTCGCGCCCACTTGTGCGTGATGTGCGAAGGGCACATCACGAGCGTGGCGCTTGGCTCCCCATCCGCCAGCACATGGATCGTGCCCAGCGCCATATAGGTCTTGCCGGCTCCGCATTCGGCAACAATCCGCGCTGACTTGGCTTTGCGCAAGTACTTCGCGGTTCCGGTGATGGCAAGCGCCTGGGCGGGGAGCGCCTTTCGCAGAAGCGTTGCAATGCGCGGCGCAACGGTATCCTTCGTGCTCTGAAGCGGTGGGTAGGTTTCGAGAATGCGCGAGCCGAGTTCGGCCGCGTGGGCGCGCAAGTAGTCGAAGGTGGTCTCCATGGAGATACCTCGTGGAATCTGGGTTGGTGGTTGTGTAGACGGGAATTGCAGAACATGCAAGAGGCGACGGAACACACGCTGTAAGGGAATCAGCCTCTGGATTGCGGCTCAGGAACAGACGGCTTAATCACCTATAGATCCCCCGGGGGGAGAATCGTGGCACCTGGTCCCTGGCTAATGCTTTACGGCACGCTGAACAGCCTTTTCGACTTGAGCATCAAGCTTGACCCAGATAATAGCTCCAGTCGGATGCTTGTAAGGGACCGGTGCTTTCAGATATTGAGGATTTGCGAGAACCCATGCGAAAGTATTCTTGTAGTATCCAAGGCTCACTTCACTCGGCTTACTACCTGCTTTTCGAGCATTCCTTCGGGACTGCTCGTCCGTAAGTATCGGAATGCAATCGACGACATCACACACGCCGATGATTGTGCCAGAACCACTGCGGACCAGGCCAACCTGTTCGCGAACATCGGTTCTTGATCCCCGGATTTCCCATATCTTCTTTCCATCAAGAATCTTTTCGATGTGCGGACTACGGATGAGAAGCGCTCTCATTACGTTCTTTTCTTGTTGCTCGTTGACGCGCTGGCTCAGATACTTGCTGTGCATATCCCGGATGACCCATTCCCCCACAGAATTACGCCGCTTTAGATCCCGGCGAACACACGCTTCGACAGAGACATGCGTGAAGCTCTTGATCTCGAACTTGTAACCGTACTCGTCCGCGAGTTGCCGATAACGAAGTTCATGAGGCGGGTGGAAGTGGGTGTTGTCGATGACGACCTGCAACCCAGCCTTCATCGCCTTTGTGACAAGTTCGGTCTCCCTGCGAATGACCCTAGTTTCGCTGTTTATGCCCTTTGCGCGAAGTCGCTTCCGTATTGCATCTTTGTTAGTTAGGACAGCTCTTCTCACCCCATCCCGGTTCAGAGTGGCTAGCTTCTTCTTTGCCCAAGTAGTCTTTCCGGATGCAGGGAGACCACGCAGAAAATATAGTTTCTTCATGAGGACAGACTCCTAACCGGGCGTTAGCCCACGTCTTTCTGATTTAGGAATTTGGGCGTCATACAGATCGCGTACGGCCTGATGAAGTTAGGAGCTATATTCTCTTGGGAACTGCGAAGTACCAATTCCTGCGTCTTATGCTTACCTCTTATCTTTCTGAGCCTATCCACAGAAAAACTAGTTGCGCCATTCTGCACGTGAACATCTGTTAGCAGGCCCCAGTACAACAGGCGGCTACAGTGCGCAGCGTCGCCGAACAGTACAGGCAGATATTTGTTAGCAGCGCGAGCATCATAGAACATTTTCTCTGCTGTCACCCACGGCCTCCTCTCCTCCCGATGAACTTCAAGCCCATCTTCAAAAAGGCGGTCGAGTTGAGAACCTTCGACGATTGTGTAAACACAATCCTTAGTCAACGAGCGCGGGATAAAACTATCTATCTGCTCTGTGCCCGTTGGCAAAGAATGATCTACGGTCGGCTTGTTGAGCCTATATTCGATGATCTTCCAAGGAATAATCTTCCGGATTGCAGCACATCGGGTAGCAGGATTGGGTTGCACAGAACAAGCGGCTTTCTGGGCATTCCGAACCACAGTCTCTGAGACTCCAGACGCTTCTCCTAACCACAGAACCATTTCGGGCGCCAGGAGGTGGTTGTATACAAATTGCGCAGTCCGGATGGAATCCTTGCGGCGATAGTATTTTGGTCCTTCGTACGTAGTTAGCCAGCCAAGCCAATGTTTCTTTAGGTTGGGAAGTTTTGTGCCGGCAGGGTTATTTGGGTCAAGACGCCGCAAAAGTCTCGTCAGTTCGGCTGTGATTGGGGCTCGATTAGGCAGGCTGGAAATCTTGGAAGCTAGCTCACATGGGGTCATGCTTCGTTCACCCTCCTGTTAATGCCACTGCTTTGATTATACGCTGTTTACGGGCAAATCGGAGGGCGTTTATGGTACTAAAATGAGGCGGTTGCAGAGTTCTTTGGGGATGGATTCTGAGATATTCGTAAGGGAAGTTGCGGCCAGTGAATCGGGCCATTTTTGACTGGAATACTTAGCGTCTTTGAGCGCAAGCCCTCCCCGATCCACTCAAGCATTTCTTCAGTCGTCGCGGAGATCAGCACTGGCTGGCAACCGATGCCGTCGAGTGGCTTGATGCGCTCTTCCGTTTCGACGACGCTGAGAACGTGCTCGGCCCACGACGGCTCGGCGGGAAGTCCGAGAAAGCTCACCAGCGTCGCCCAGGCTTGATCGCGCTGATAGCCAAGCAGAATAGTCCGTCCCACGCCTCCGTTCGTGTAGAGTGCTTCCGAGACGGCCACCAGGTGTCGCACGGGATGCTTACGGTCCGGCAAGCTCACAGCGCCCTTGTAGGAGGAGGCGTGCTCGCCGAGAGAGACCTCCTTCACTTCGCCATCCGTGAAAGTCAGCGTAAACGTGGCCTTCTCGTGAACCGCCGCCGTAATCGCGCCAACATCGGAATCGTTGCCGAAGACGCTGATGAGATGCGCCTGTTCGTCTTCTCCTACATAGCGGTCTACCCGCAACCGTATCCGCGTCGAGGTCTTCTCCGTCATGCGGTGATACTCAAGCAACCCGAGCCTCAGGTGCGCATTCTGCATCGGCCTCTCCTTCCGGCTTCGCCGGCGTCTCGGTTAGCTTCAGAGTCCGTCCATCGGCATAAACCAATCGCAACTCGTTTGCCCACCGTTCCCGGTGATGGATGATTTGCTCATCGCCGTTTTCCTCGACGAAGGTGGTCACATGCTTGACCGATCTCCATCGCGCGATGTGCCGGTCATCGCCCTGGCCGAAGACGCCATTCAACAGGCCCGCCGTGCACAGCAGCCCAACGTGGCCTCCATGCAGCGGCGTGATCGGCCGACCAGTGGCCACGTCCTCGCGTGGCATCAGAAAGGGCAACGTCTGCTTCCATGCACCTGAGAGCGGCAACAGATCTTCCAGCAGGTCATACGGCAGCCCGCGGTAACTCAGCGCGGCCTCGCCTGTCGGGGGAACGGAATATGGTTCGCACGCCTCCGGCGCCAGCTCTGGCAACGCCTGAAAGCTGCCATAGGGGCTGATACGCTGAAGCTGCCGCCTTGCCTCTTCGACAGCTACTCCCCGCACATTCCGGCGAACACCAAGCACCGCGATCTGCCGGAAGCGAACCGATTCTTCGTCGGTCATGCGGAAGATGTTCAGCCTGGTGAAGTGCGAACTCAGTACGCCGGCGCACTCATGCAGGCGCTCGAACGGAATGACCAGCACCAGCACGCCCTCCATTACCAGCCACCGGAAGGTGTGCTCCAGGAACAGTCGCTCCATGCGGCTGTTTGCCAATGGACCGATCTCAGAGTCGTAAGGCGGATTCAGGTACAGCAGCGAGAATGACTCGGGCTTGGCAATTGCATCAAAGGCATTGCCCTGAATCGTCTCGATGCCCTTGGCGCCCGCTGCCATTGCTCGCTCGGCGTCGAGTTCAACCCCGTAGCGGCGCACATTCGCGCCTTGGGTCAGCAGGTCGAGAGCTGTGCCTTGACCCACGCATGGATCGACCACAGATGCCGGTCCTGTGAAGGTAAGAAGCTCGCGAAGTTTGGCGCCTTCGCTCTCCGGGAGCGGGTAGTAACCCATCTTCAAACGCGCAGCACTGCGTGCCATAGGGCTTCCTCTCTGTTGGATAGAGATCGGGATTACAGCGGACTGCGATCAGTTGTGGCGGTAAGTACGGAGGCAACAGGGATGCTGAGGTTTCTCGCGGGGAACTGGCAAGCGATCTTCGAAGCCGCACGTCAACAGCGACTGTCGAATGCAAACGGACCCATTCCTGGCGTTTGGCATAAGTCAGTTGTTGAATCGGCTAATCGACCTGTGAGGGAAGTTGAACGGTCAGGCGACTGCTGCTTCCCGATCGGCCACAATTTCAACCTGCGTGCGCAGCTTTACATTGAGCGCATCAAGCAGCCGAATCGCACGCTCCAGCGTTATGCCAAAATACTCGTTCCGCTCATCTCGGGATACCTGGGATTCATGCACATTGAGTCTCTTGGCCAAGTCTCTTTGCGAGAGGCCTTGAGCAATGCGAATCGAGATCAGCAGGTGCCCCAGTCCGCGAAGGTTATCAAGCTCGTCAAATTCTCCCCGCTTCAGTTTCTCGTAGCTCTCCACCTCTTCCTTGAGCTGAAGGTGGAAGGACTCGAACGGGTCTATCACTCGCTTGATCTCCTCTTCCGCCAAGCCGGCCGTCTTCAGCCTCGCCTTATGCTCGACGAGGCGTTGCCGCTCCTGAGCAAGGCGCTCTGACGCTTCCTGGTATTCCGTCTCGTTGCGAATCATGGCTGACCTCCATATTTGATCTTCACGATCCCTCTGGACTTGCCATCGCGGCGCGATTGTCGAAACGCAGATGGAAACTCCAATTCATTGCCATACCGGTCGAGGATTCCGCAACCGATACCCATGCCGGGGATATGCGGGTAAAGCTCGATTCGATACCGGTGCCACATCGGGAGCTGCTTCTTGGGATAGCCACGATATGGCTTCCTCGATGCTGGTTCCCAGGTCCACACCTTGAACGGGTCAATCAAATTGAGCTGGCGCGTCAATTCGCCGCTGCTGAGTTGGAGAAGATCACACACGAAATAGCCGTCGATGTCATTGGGGTGATCTTTGTCCTCGGCGAACGAGCCGTCTGCGTAAATCTCCCGGATGCCAACCTGCCATAGCTGTCGCGTCAGGATTTCAAGGTTGTCAACGAGGTGCAACCGCCAAGCACGATCCCAATTGGGATAGTGTGAGGAATCATCAGGACCGAGTACCAGGATCGATTCGCGCAATTCCTCGAACGACACTTCATAGTCGCCCGATGGCAGGAGTCCGTCAGGCTCAAAAACGGGAATGGGTGCCATAGTTGTGACTCACGCCATATAAAACAAGGTAGTTCTACTTGACTTAAATGTCAAGCCGATCTTTCTTTGGTTCTAAAATTCGCCTCTCGTCCGGGCGATCTCGGGACGAATAGGCTGCCCATAGGGAACGATGCGTTCTAAGTTGTTTGGTTTCAGTGCATTGCTCAGAACTACGCGGCCCTGGCCAGCTCCAGATGGAGAACCGGAACGATGCCGCCTTGCGCGGCTGGACCCGAATCCGGACCAGCGGGCGGTTGGTTGACCAGCGTGGCCAGATGCAGGACAAGCTCGCTGCCACACTTGCCACATCGTTCACGGAGTGAATTCGACACTGTCTGGCAGTGCCGGCAATAGATGGCCTTCTCGACTGGGATGCTGACAAGGCTGTGTTCAGAGCGAAACCGCCTGACCTGACACATTGATTTCCTCCTGGTGAGAGCGGCGCTGCTAGGCAACTTGCTGGCCGCTGATGGATTCGAGTTCCTCAATCAATTGCTTCAATGCCGCCAGACTGGGAAGGCAAGTAGTGGTGGCAAACTTCAGGCTGTCCATGGCAGCGATGAACCGCGCGTCACCGGCTACCTCGACCAGCCCATGAAGCCGCTCAAATCCACGCGCCGCTGCCTGCATCCAGTCAACAACCGTTTTCTGGCGCACCGCATTTGGAATAGTCCTCGCATCGCGTGTGTGGCCTGCCCGTCGGAGGATTTCTTCGTAGATGTCGGCCCCCAGTACGCTGCGGAAGGCCTCGATCTCGGAGGTCAGCCGGTGATCGACAGGGCCGCGCACATCGACGGCAGGGCCGCTGATCGGCTGCGCGGTCACTCCCGGAGGCAGCGCCCATGTCGGCAATACAGGAAGCGCAACGGGTTCGCCACGCCGATTCAGGTTCACCCATGCCTCACCGAAGGAATAGAGATAGCGCCCAAGCCCGAAGCAACTGCAGGCACGCTTGAATGCTTGTGCGTCGGCTGCCGTCACCGCGTTTTCCCGGTCAGCCCACTCTTCTCCGGTTCCGACATGGCTGCCCAGCCTCGTGATAGTCACTGCGGTCGCCACCAGCACTTTGCTGGTTACGACCACTTTCCCTCTGTCCACGCGGGTCAGAGACGGCACAGTGGAAATTGTGTACTCGCGCGTCCATCCTGCCGGCGTAAAGAGTTGGTTGAGCCGGTCCGTGTAGGCGCGCGGATCGGCGAAGGGAAGAACCAGACCCGAGCGCCCATCGTTCGAGGTGCGCATGACCCGCCATTTGACCTGAGCTGGATCGAATGGCACTTCGAGCTGGGCAAAGAGTTTCTCTCGCTCGGCTCCTGCGAGCTTCGCTGTTGCCGCCATACTCAACTCCTTTCGTTGACTCGCGTGATGTAGTAGCCATGTCTGAGCACAGAACATTAAGAGCGCCCCAAGCGGCGCTCTCGGCAGATGCGTGGAAGAGGCGCATCCTAATAGGGAACTTCGTCGCGCGCAATTTCCTGCTCGTTACTGAACCCTTGAGGCGCGTAGCCGTTCCCGCTGTCATCGTGTGCCGGTTCGCTGGCGCCGTTCGAAGCGATGGCCGGGGATAGGAGGTTGATATCCGTCAGGACCACCTCCGAGCGGTACCTGCGCTGCCCCGACTCCCGATCCTCCCAGGAACGGGTGCGGAGGGCGCCCTCGACGTAGATCCGCGAGCCCTTCCTGACGTAGTCCCGGAGGATCTCGCCAATCCTCTGGTGCCCGACGAGGTTGTGCCATTCGGTGCGTTCCTGCCATTCCCCGCGGCTGTCTTTGAAGCGTTCACTCGTGGCCAGTGACAGATTGACCAGGGTTCCGCTCGGCAGAATGTGGACCTGCGGATCCTTTCCGGCATGGCCCATCAAGATGACTTTGTTGACGCACTTGCTCATGCTCTGCTCCTTCCCATCAGGTTGGGTTGTACATATGCTCGATTTCCGGTGAGTCGATGTTCTCTACGCCGCTTGCTTTATGCGAATCGGCCGGCCAAGCGCCGCGCGTATCTCATCCTTTGTGCAGCCGGCCCAGCACTTGTAGAAGCGTGAGTCCTTGATCTGGATTGAAAGGTTGTCGCCTGCCCGATCGCGTCCCACCAGCGTGCAGGATGGACATTTTGCCCACCAATTGCGGCTGTCTCTGCGCGTGGTGCGGACGTGTTCAAGAATCCGGAACTCGCGCTGTCCAGGCGGCGATGCGATTGGAATGTACGGAGCGGCGACGATTGGTTTATACGCTTGCGGGAAACTCATTCCATGAATGAGCGCCTTGAGCCTGGCCTCCGTGAGCTTTGGCAGTCGCTTGAGATAGGCAAGCTGCGCTTCTGGTCGTGGTGTGGTTGCAGGGAACCAGTACCGGAGATTCGTCTTGCGATGGACCCCAAGCGGCGCGCGGAGCGCGTTGCCGTACTCGCCCTCTTCAAGACGATCCTGACGCGGGAAGATCTCAATGCCGTCTTTGAGGCCGCATTTGACCAGAACTCCGAGCCGCAACGCCAGGTTGTGAATGTAGATGCGGAACTCAGAGGCCAGCAGTGGTGTGGCCCCGAATATCCAGAGATGACCGCCGCGGCGCGATTGCTCAAGTGCAGCTTCGACGCCGTCGTGTTTCAACTCCTGCTGCAATTCAATGAGCGACTGCATTGCGCCGTCGAAGTCGGCGTCGACGGCGATCCACTTCGAGCGTTGCGTTTCTGGATTGATCGCGAACAGATTGATGGTGAGATCCCCATTCAAGTGCATTCGCACGACATCCGCATCGAGAAGCTTTGGAGCCTTCGTCAACCAATCTCGCGCCAGATAGTACGGGACCGAACCGTTCGGCAACGGCCTTGTTGCCTGGACTCCGTAGGCGAGCCGGTTCACAAACAAATCGATGAAGTCGTTTGCAGTCTCCCGGCTCACACGGAACTTCAAATACATGGCGCAGCCTCCTCTCTCCATGCGGTGTTGTTGCGCCCCGACTGGATCAGATGGTCGCGGAGCTATGCTGTTCGGGCAGGCTGGTCCGTTCCTTGCGGGCACCGGGAATGATCCTGGCAACAGTGATTGTGTAGAGCCTGACCAGGTAGTCGCCGAGCCGCTGAAGACGATTGGCGACTTGACTGCATACGCTGCCGAGTCTCTCCAAATCACCTTTCTTCTGATCCGGCTTGCGGATCGCCAGATACAAGCCGCCGGTGATTGCAACGGCGGCAACGAAGATCAACAATCCAAAGATCAGCTTCATGGTGTATCGCTCCTTGTTTTGAACTGCATGTATTGCTACTGCGCGGCAAAGCGATGCTTCGCCGGTTGTCGGAATGTGCGAATCAGTTCCCAGGTCGTCATTCCGAAGAACAGAATGATGAATACGGCCATGAAGAAGTAGGCAAGCCTGAGCACACCGAGGTAGATCAGGCCGAGGACAGCGAGCAATGTAAGCTTGCTCATGCGACTCCTTTCAGCACGTTGTGAGCGTGCTTCTTTCTTGCGTGCATCTTGCGAAAAGGCAGATACGCCCACAGCATGAAGATGTTGAGTAGGGTATTGCCCAACGCGAAAATGACGGCGTTCGCGGAGAGGATGCCGTGGATGCCCAGATTGATTGTCTCCAGACCCAGCAGGCTGATGCCCTTGTTCCTGTCGATCCAATCCAGAGTGAATTCTTTGCGCCTGGTGGTCAGCAGATTCTTGAGCCACGGAATCTTGTCGGCTTTCAGGAATGCGCTCCAGGCAAAGATGCCTAGGCCGGCGCCGGCGACAAGATTGCCGGTATTAGACGGAGTCAGAATCATTGGTGTCCTCCCGCTTCTTCTGGTAGGCCTTGTAGATGGCCGATACAGAGAGTGCTACCGCTCGGGCTATGAGCAGCAGCTTGTAGATCAGAGGCACATTTTCACCTCCGTGGACATGGTCTTGCCTTTTGGCCAGACCCGCCTTAGTCCGAGCAGGATTGCGTAATCCATTGCCCGCGTGTTGGCAAGCCAGCGCAGGCCGGCGGCAATCCGTCCGGCCACGAAAGCCTGCGACTTCGTCGGCGTTCCCGCGGCTTTGCGCAGCCGCTCGTCGATGACCGGCAGACACGTCCGCGCAGGCCTCCCGTAGACAAGCAGTTCGCGTGTCTTGCCTCGATCGCGGAGTTTGCCAGCGATGAGGGCAGACCAGAATCCTGCCTCAAACGAAGGCAGGAACCACAGCAGCCATGCCGCCATTGGCTTTCTCCAGTTGGATTGAAAGATGGAAAGACAGACACTATCGGACGACGAAGCGCATCACCCAATCGTGGCCAGCGTGGACTAGACCGGATGCGGCTCCCAGCAGCACGAGGGAAACGATCATGCCGAGTAGAGCAGCTAGCAGCTTGAGGCCGGCCGGGATCTGCGTGTCCGGGACGCACAGGCTATCAAGATCAGCCAAGGCAGGTGCCTGGGCCTTGATGATTGCGATGTCCACGCCCCACTTCATAGCGAAGACCTGAATCCTGGCATCGGCCTTATCGCGCAACACAACGTAAGCTGGCGCCCCCTTGGGCAATCCCTTGGCCCGATGGCCATTGGCTGTTTCGATGATGCGAGCCAGCGACCGCTCCAACGCATTCTGATCCTGATGCCTGTGCCAGCGGTTGACCGTGCTGATGCCGCGGGTTCCCAATGAGCGAAGTCCTTCCCACACTTTGCCGCAACGGTGCATTGGACCGGCGGATTGGTCGATGATCGTCGTGCTCATGTTTTCCTCTCTGTGAAGCAACGATAAAAGCCCAGATGAAACCGGCATGAGTTGACTGCTTCTTGGGTGCCGAAAGCATCCCAAAGATCAGTGCGTTGAATCGGGAATTATTCACTTGGGGACTGTTTGCCTATACTAGAGCGGGAAAACCACTGCCCAAAAACAGCCAAAGTGTGTCGAAAGTATCAAGACTCGATCGGAACTCTAGGGATGTCCCGCCCCCTCGCATACAAAAACCCGAACCTCGATGCAAAACTGGATTCGCAGGAGATTTCGACGGCTATGGCCTCGGGTTGGCGGCGGATAAAAATGCCGGAAATAGCTGAGATGTTTCGCTTGATTGCCGCATTTTCTATCCGCGTTGATCGAAAAACTCGCCGGGCAGTCAAGGAGGCAAACCTGCCCGGCGTCCATCGCGGTGGAGCGCGAAGGAAAAGAATGGCTCGATCACCATCGAGAGAGTTTGCGGTTGAGCCGGCAGAGACTACTTCCGGCCGACTAACCCGGTTGAGTAAGCAAGCATATTGTCGGCAGACCCGATCACTTGGGGCGTCCGCGGCATAGAATGTCTGATCAGGAAGTCCTGAGCTGCAACGAAACGGAAATGGACGTTGCGTGAATACCTTTGTTGAGCGTGTGCGAGCATGGGCGAGGCTCTCCTCAAAGCCTGATTTGCTTGGTTGAATTGTGAAGGGTTTACCGCAGGATGGATGTAGGCTTCGACGGGCAATGTGCGGCGGAACGAGGGATTCAGCGCGGGTTCAATCTTCCTCCCGGCGGTGAATGAATATCCTGGCCTCGACGTGTACCCTGGCCACGGCGGTGATTAAGTCGAGAACTTGACCGCCATATTGCCTAACGATGTTCCCGCCAATAGAAGATGGCGACAATTACCGCAGCGAGCAAGCATTCAGAGAGCAGGAGCGGAATCAGATCGCTATGCTCCCACAGTCAGGTGGAAGCCCATTGAGATGCCACCGAGATCCACGACGAATCCTTCGGGGGGGTGATGATGTAAACATCGCCGGAAGGCATGGCTTTCTCCTTGAACGAGACGCGTTGCGTTGAATGGAAGACCTTGCCCATGTGATTCGTGGGAAGGCGAGACAAAACGCTTGCTAACAAGTGGCGACAACGACGCCCGCTGTGCGCTGCTTGTCGAGAATGACGGAGAGGATCAGCGCGGTAACGACACCGGCAATGACGCGTGCAAGGATGTAGCCAAGGAATTCAAGCATGGCTCTCCCCTCCTCTGGGAGATCCGTTCAAATGTTTGGGATTCGTCGCAGAATCGCGGCACAGAATACACCACAGGTAGAACCACGGCTCATGAGTCGAGCGTTCCTGGCTCGGCAAGATCTTCAACAGCGAGAAGTGCTGGAGACCACTGCCATACCCTGGAGAGACCAGGGTTCTTCGTCCTGCCTGACACAAGAAACCTCACACGCGCACGCAAAGCTCGCTACGCGGGCCACACGCAAAGCCGAATGAGGAACATGAAATCGATAGTGTACTGCCCCTTGGCGGAGTTGCACTTCCTGCAAAGAGGCTGAAGATTGTCAATGCCATCAGAGCCGCCCTTGCTGATAGGCACGATGTGCTCTTTACAGACAGGATTTCTCCAGCTATGTTTAGCGCCACAGCACAAGCACTTGTGGTCGCACTGTTCGAGCAACGCCTGCCATTGCTCTTTTGTGTGTTGCCCCTTCTGTCGGGCAGACCGCAGTTGATCCGCACGAGTTGGACTAAGTGCTTGATTGTCTGCTTGGTTGTGTAGTTTCCTACGAGGCATTCTTCTCCAGGCGTCCTACGCTCCAAGGCTCTGGTCCGCAGCGTGGACAAATGACAGTGACCGTAGTTCTGTCGTGCCCATGTAACCAGTTGATGAGCGACTACCAAACGCTTGTCGAAAGCCTCGCTCACATGCCTGTATCCGAAGCTGAAAGCTTCGGGACATAGCGGCTATTCGCAGCCTTTTTGCTGGCGGCAAGTTGTAAGCGTCAGTTGCATTGTCCTCTCGGCTATTCATGGCCTCGGGGTTGTAAGCCTCGATCAGACAAGAAGTCCCGCTTGGACACACTGACTCAGCCGATTCCCAGGCGAACCCGGTCATCAGGACGGAGATGA